>ERZ857521.2493-NODE-2493-length-17576-cov-5.296958_pt1 | contig 17576 bp, 14 predicted proteins | sample MGYA00519701_ERZ857521 | MGnify/ENA primary metagenome ERZ857521 (study PRJEB31778, sample SAMEA3449346) | human gut metagenome | biome: human gut; feature: human-associated habitat; material: faeces | place: United Kingdom | collected 2010/2012 ...
CTACCATCTTCATATGCCATCTTATTTTTGGAGGACATTTACTGAATATCCCTAAGAAGCAAGAAGTTAGAAGATGTTGGCATCCCAACCTTCTAACTTCTCCCTTCTAACTTCCTACCAATAAATAAACCCTGCAACTCCGCACGCTATCAGGGCCAATCCCAGCAGGACATAAAAGACGCGTGCACCAGTGCGCCCGAAATACCGGACAAAAAAGCGGGCCCCCTCTGTCTGGAAATACCAATCCATATTCCCTATTGCGGCGATTATCGAGAATAATCCCAATAGGATAAAAAGAATCAGGATGATGTATTCAGAAGGTGTCATGAGTATCGGAGTTAATTAATTGTGACGTTTCTCGTCCCGTCCGGATTTTCGGTAATCGTAACATCCACCACATCACCGGGCAACAACTCCTCGATCTTTTCCGGCCATTCGATAAAGCAAAGCGCGCCACTATAGAAATAATCTTCCGTACCGATATCCTCCGCCTCGCTCAACTTGTTGATCCGATAGAAATCGAAATGATAAATCAATTCGCCGGTCGTAGACGAACGGTATTCGTTGATAATGGCAAAGGTCGGACTATTAATCACGTCCTCTACCCCCAGCTCTTCGCAAATAGCCTTGATAAACGTAGTTTTTCCGGCTCCCATATTCCCGTGAAAGGCAAACACAGTACGGTCGTCCATCCCGCTGATAAACTCCCGGGCTGCCTCACGGATCGTATCTAAACTCTGAATCTGTATCGTCTGCATAATCTTATTTTTTTCGTGTTGGATGCAAATTTATATATAAATCACGAGATTTATAAGGCAATGCAATAAGAAAAAGTCAAGTTCTCTTGTGCCTCAATTCCGCTTATAGGACACACGCTTGGGAGAGAGGTGCTTCAGAAGTTTGCAGACATATTCCTTGCAAAAAACATTCATCATATAATAAATCTCTGTAACTTTAGCCTCTGAGAACATAGATCGTATTTTTAAATACCATGGTTATATGAGCAGACATCTGGTTTTATTTGTTGTGTTAATGGGATTTGTTACCCTTATAAGTCCGTTTGAATCATTGGCAGAAGAAGATATTTTAGTTTCCGGATTTAGCAATCCTCCGGCCGAGGCCAAAGCACGTACGTGGTGGCATTGGGTAAATGGGCATGTTTCTCGGGAGGGGATCATTGCTGATTTAGAAGCTATGCACCGGTTGGGAATCCAAGAGGCGCAATTGTTCAATGTTGACATGGGGATTCCTAACGGTACGCTTAAATACCTAAGCCCCGAATGGCTGGATATGTTGGCTTTTGCCGTCTCAGAGGCGAAGCGTTTGGGAATGGAAATCGGATTAAATAATAGTGCGGGCTGGTCATCAACCGGAGGCCCTTGGATAACTCCGGAATATGCGATGCAACAGATTGTTTATTCTGATACCTTGTGTGTGGGCGGAAAAACCTTTCGGGGTAAATTGCCTCAACCAACCGTTCGTCATGATTATTATCGGGATATTGCGGTGTTTGCCTTTCCTAAACCGGAACAAGAAATCAAGCTGGACGAGTTGGCATTGAAATCTTTGTCCGGGCATTCGTTCCGCAATCATCTCCTGCCGGATGATAAGCCCATCGTTTCGGATGCTTGTATTCGTTTGACTGACATTATAGACCTTACTTCTTCCCTTCAACCAGATGGGACTTTGGCATGGGAGGCTCCTGAAGGTGAATGGGTTATCCTGCGCTTAGGACATACGCCTACAGGGGCCATGAACGCTCCTGCTCCGGTTGAAGGGCGAGGTTTGGAATGTGATAAAATGAACAAGGCCGCTATAGATGCTTATTGGAACGGAGGAATCCAGCCCATATTAGATAAATTGGGCAAAGAGGTGGGTGCTACGTTCAAAAATTGCATCATTGATAGTTATGAAGTAGGGTGTAATAATTGGACTATCGGATTTGAAAACGAGTTTGAGCGGTTAAGAGGATACGATTGTTGGTTTTACTTGCCGGCATTAGCCGGATATTATTTGGAAAGCGGAGAAATCACCGAGCGTTTTTTATGGGATTTCCGCCGGACTGTTGGTGATTTAATCTCGGAAAATTATTATCATTATTTTGCCGAGCGTTGCCATAAGGTCGGGTTGCAATTTTCGGTTGAACCTTATGGGGGACCATTCGAATGTTTGCAGGTCGGTAGGGCTGGAGATATCGTCATGAGTGAGTTCTGGTCCGGGAAAGATATATTCTTTGATTCGCCCAAATTCGTTTCTTCTATAGCGCATGTGAATGGGGAAAAAATTGTCGGGGCGGAATCGTTTACCAACTTGGGGGGCTGGCAAGAGCATCCTGCAACCCTGAAATCTATTGGAGACCGGGCTTGGATAGAAGGGATTAACCGGATTATCTTCCATACTTATGTTCATCAACCGATAGATTCGGCACCCGGTATGACATTAGGTATTCATGGTATGGAGGCAAACCGCCTGAATACCTGGTGGAATCAAGGAAAATCTTATACGGATTATTTGGCACGCTCTCAATATTTGCTTCAACAAGGCCGATTTGTGGCGGATATTTTGGTATTTGCCGGAGAATCTTCTCCGAACGACGCTTGGCTGAAACCTGAAATAAAAAGATTGGGATTGGATTATGATTTGATAGGGACCCCCAATATGAAGGAATTGAGTGTGGAAGAAGGCTTGATTTGTACGCCTTCTGGGGGAAAATATGCGTTATTGTTATTACCGAATAGCAAGTGGATGACACCTGAAATGCTTGAAATTATTGGAAATTTGGCTCAAAATGGTGCGACCATAATTGGAAAACGTCCGGAAAAGTCTCCCAGCCTGGAGAATTTTCCCGATTGTGACAGGAAGATATCCCGATTGGCTGCCCAACTATGGGATAAGCAATTAATTAAAGATTGTTCTTTACAAAGTATACTAAAGGAGAAGAATTTATCTCCTGATGTATCTATGAAAGGGAAGGCAAAAGATGTTGGCTTTATTCATCGTAGGGTGAATGATACGGATATTTATTTTGTGGCAAACTCCTCAAAAAGAGCTTATGTAGACACTTGTTATTTCCGGATTTCGGGGAAACAACCGGAATTATGGAATCCGGAAACAGGAGAAATACAGAACGTTCCGGTTTGGCAAAGTGCCGGAAATGGAATGACAAAGATTCCTGTCCGATTAGATGCGGATGGTGCTGTGTTCTTCGTTTTTCGTAAACCGGCTGGTAGGCATCTGATTCAGGCAAATGTAGAAGCCAATCCACCTGTTCCGGAACCTCTTCCGGATATGCGGATCGTAAAGGCTGAGTATGGTACGTTCTTCCCGGGCGGATTGGCGGATGTAACTTCGCAGGTAAGAAAACAAGTTAAAGAAGGGCGAATTGATATCGTGGCCGGGAATCATCTTTCCGGGTATGACCCTGCGTCTGGTTCGGTGAAGGAGTTGCGTGTGAAATACAAATCCGATTCCGGTGTTTATCAGGCAAGTGTATTGGAAAATGAGCACTTTAAAGTGGAAGCTCCGCATTTGGAGATAGAAAAAGCCGTTTATGGGAAATTTGCCAAGGAGATGGATAGCATCCCCTCATCTTATCCGATTTATAATGTAGCAGATATGATTGAAAAGTCGATTCGAAATGGACAATACCGGATTCCTGTGGGAGATTATTTAATAAAAGAGAAAGACGTTCAAATGCAAGATATGGAAAAAGAGTTGCGTTTGGTTTATTATTCCCATGGAGAGACTATTGAACTATCTGCTCCACAAGGGAGTGATCTCTTTTTAGCGAGAAAATCTCCCGAATCTGTCTTGGAAACCCAATCCGGAGAAGTTTATTGGAAAACACCGATAGCGGGTAAGTTGAACTATCTCGTCTCTTCCGGTAAAAGAGCTGAAATCCAGGTGAAACGCGTGCCGGAGGCCATCCCTTTATCCGGTAAGTGGGAGGTTCAGTTTTTATCTCCGGTAGATACGCCTTTTTATGCTACTTTTGGGGACTTAATCTCTTGGCCATTATCCGAAGATGAACGAATCCGCTATTTCTCAGGTACGGCAATATATAAGACCGCTTTCCATTTATCCGAAGGGGCGCTAAGTGATATGGATGTCCTGGAACTGAATTTAGGAAGCGTTCGGGAAATAGCAGAGGTTATATTGAATGGGAGAAACTTAGGCGTTCTTTGGAAGAAGCCTTTTCGCTTGGATGTGCGTAAAGTTGTAAGAGAGGGCGAGAATGAGTTGGAAATTCGGGTTACCAATCTTTGGCCGAACCGTTTGATAGGAGACAAACAGCATCCCGATAAGAAAAAGACATTTACAACATGGGATTACTGGAAGCCGGATATTGAATTATTGCCTTCCGGATTGTTGGGACCCGTTTTCTTGCAACCTTATATTCGTGTTAAAATCCCCATTCCGCATGCGTGATAACTTTTATTTGCTTACTTTTACGCTTTAAAAGGAAAAGGGTATGCCGAAGGTAGATCGGACGGATGAGTTGTTCAGGCGAATCTCTTTACAAGATGACGAAGAGGCTTTTCGTCTTTTGTTTTATGACTTTTTTGCTCCGTTATGTGTGTTCGCACATCGTTATATTGACGAGCCGGAAAGTTGCGAGGATATTGTGCAGGAAACGTTTTACCGGATATGGAAGAACCGAAAAAGTTTGTGTATTGATACTTCGGCGCGTAACTTTTTACTTACCAGCGTTCGGAATAGTTGTTTGGATTGGTTGCGCCATCGGGCGACTGAGATGCGATGGAGCGAATCTATGCAGGATAGGGTGGAGGAGGCTTATACGCAGGAACTTTATACTACAGTTGAGCTGGAACATCTGCTGAATGTGGCGTTAAGCAAATTACCGGAGGCGGTTGCCTCGACTTTCCGGAGGAATCGGTTTGACGGGAAGACCTACGCCGAGATAGCTGAAGAAAAACAGCTCTCTGTAAAGACTATTGAGGCTTATATGATGAAGGCTTTGAAGTTTTTACGTTCGGAGTTAAGGGATTATTTACCTTTCTTAATGCTATTTCTATATTAATGTTATAGGGTAAAAAGGTAGATATGCGTCTATATTATATAAGGAAGATAATATGAAAGCAGAAAAAGATTGGATAGACGAAGGGGATAAGCGTGTGCTGGAGCTGGCGGATCGGCTTATGGCTCAGAAAAAGGTTGATGTTGATCGGAATTGGGAACATCTGAGTAGGCGTATCCGAAATGAAAGGCTCCGGAATCGTTTCTATCGGTGGACGCGCTCGGTGGCGGCTATCTTGTGGCTCCCGCTTTTACTCTTGTCCGGGTACCTCTCTTATCGTGTACATGAATTGCAATCTGTTCCTGCAGAGCAAGTTGAACTTACTACGGCGTATGGTGTTGTTTCTAAGGTCACACTTTCCGATGGCTCGGAGGTCTGGCTTAATTCTGGTTCCAAATTAGTCTATCCCAAACGGTTTAAGGGTGAGAAACGGGAGGTTTACCTTACAGGCGAGGCTTATTTTAAGGTAGAATCTGATCCTTCTCATCGTTTTGATGTAAGGACCTCAGACGGGCTGATGGTTAGTGCTTATGGAACAGAGTTTAATGTGCAGGCGTATGCCGATGAATCGGATATTGAAGCTACTTTGGCGAAGGGAAATATAACCGTGAGTCAACCTGGGGCCAATATAAATCAAGATTTGAAGCCTGGGGAACAACTTAATTACTCCAAGACGGAAAAACGAACCAATTTACGGGCGGTAAGTTTATCGGCAGAAACCGCTTGGAAAGACGGAAAGATTGTCTTTCGGAGAACTCCTATGGAGAAGGTCGCCAAACAGCTTTCCCGACATTTTAATGTGGAGATTCAGTTGGAAGGAAAAGAAATACACGAATATTCCTATTCCGCCACCTTTACCACTGAAACACTGGCCGAAGTTCTTTCTTTACTGGAAAAGACTGCGCCTATTCAGTGTGAAATTATCGATCCCGAACCACAAGACGATTATGCCTTTTCCAAGAAAAGGGTGGTAATCCGGCCCTTATAAGCTTATACACCTTTTACGGATATGCCTTCGGCAGATGGAGAAAGTAGGAAAGTGTGGAGCGTTTTGGGGGAATGATACGTAGATAAGTAATATGCAAAATGCCGGATAAGGGCAAATTGTCGATTGCCAATATTTTATATAACCATATAAATGCGTATTTTTGCCGGAAAATAAGACGAAGATACATGAACTACTTGGTAAAAGCGCCTGAAACAGGCGTGAAAACATCCGTGCGATTGCCGGCTTCTAAGAGTATTTCGAACCGTGTGCTGATATTGGATGCGCTGAGTTATAATCCGGTAGATGCACAGAATCTGGCAGATTGCGATGATACGCGGGTATTGTATGACGCACTTCATTCGGTGGAAGGCCGTGATTTTGATATCCATGCAGCAGGTACGGCTATGCGTTTCCTGACGGCTTTTTTGTCGAAAATCATGGGTGAATGGACTATCACCGGCACAGAGCGTATGAAGAATCGGCCGATAAAGATATTGGTAGATGCGCTGAATGCAGTAGGAGCGCGAATTGAGTATATGGAAAAAGAGGGTTTCCCGCCACTCCGTATCTTCGGAAGCGCGCTACAAGGAGGGGAGATCAGCTTGGATGGGGGGGTGAGCTCCCAATATATCTCTGCTTTGCTGATGATTGCACCGACTATGGAGAAGGGATTGACCTTGCGTTTGACAGGACGGGTTATCTCGAAACCTTATATTCTTTTGACTTTACAATTGATGAAGCAATATGGCGTAGAGGCGGAATGGAAGGGCGATACTATCTATGTTGCGCCACAAGAGTATGTGCCGTTGCATTATCGTGTGGAATCTGATTGGAGTGCCGCTTCATATTGGTACGAGATGATGGCGTTAGGGCGTGAGGCGGAAATACACCTGGAGGGATTGTCCAAAAACAGCCTGCAAGGAGATGCCGCAGGAGCAAAGCTTTTTGCTCAGATCGGTGTCGGGACGACTTATACATCGGAGGGTGTGCGACTCCGAAAAAACGGGAATCGGTGTAAAAAACTGATTTATGATTTCGTGAACGAGCCGGATTTGGCTCAGACCTTCGTAGTGACTTGTGCTTTGCTTGATATCCCTTTCCATTTTTCCGGGCTTCAAAGTCTGAAGATAAAAGAAACAGACCGTATTGAGGCTTTAAAGAATGAATTGCGTAAATTAGGATATCTGCTGACCGATAAATGCGGAAGTATCCTGGAATGGAATGGTGAACGGTGTGAACCGGAAACGGATCCGCTGATCTTTACTTATGAGGATCATCGTATGGCGATGGCTTTTGCTCCCGTGTCTTTACGTCGTTCCGAAGGAATCCGAATAGCGCATCCTGAAGTGGTAAGCAAAAGTTATCCGCATTATTGGGAGAACTTGAAAGATGCGGGGTTTGATATACAAGAATGTTTGTAGGTTTATGAGCTTTTTTAAGAACTCAAGAACTTAAAAACGAAAAGGAAGATGATATACATTATATTAAGTTTGGTCGTATTAGGGGTTATAGCCGCTATTCTCGGTTATTTCCGAAATAAGAAGTTGGAACGGATGCTGGAACGTGGGGAGATTTCGGAAATCCCAGAGCCTCAAGAAATTCCCGAAGAGTGTTGCGGGCAACATGAAACTTGTGAACGGGATAGCCTATTGGCCGCTGTCAGCAAAAAGATTGAATATTATGATGATGAAGAGCTGGACCGTTTTAAAGGCGTTGAACCGGATGCGTATGAGGACGCCGAAGTCGAGGAGTTCCGCGAGGTCCTTTATACCCTTCAAGAGGTAGAAGTGGCCGGATGGCTCCGAAGTTTGCAACTTCGTGGAATCAATCTTCCGGATGCCTTGAAAGATGAGGCTTTCCTGATCGTAGGAGAAAGGAGAATACATTGATACAATAGAACAAATAAAGAACCTCGAAAACATGCTTTCGAAAAATCTGGAATAAATTCAAAAACAGCTTCTGACAAAAGAAAATGAATTGTTGATTGTTTACAATGAATTGTCAATTTTAAGAAAATGGATCTATTTCAATATACATTCTTCCAGAACGCCCTGTTGGGCAGCTTGCTTACGGCAATAGCCTGCGGGATTGTCGGGACATACATTGTGGCCCGAAGGCTGGTGTTCATCAGCGGAGGAATTACACATGCCTCGTTTGGTGGCTTGGGACTGGGCTTTTATTTGGGAATAAATCCAATATTGACGGCTATGGCCTTTTCTATATTGGCGGCTTTTGGGGTGGAATGGGCCAGCAAATCCCAGCAAATCCGCGAAGATTCCGCTATTGCTGGAGTCTGGTCGCTGGGCATGGCTTTGGGAGTCATATTTATTTTTCTGACACCCGGTTATGCACCCAATCTTTCAGCATACCTGTTTGGGAATATACTGACCATATCATCAACGGATATAGGTGCCAGTGCGGTGCTGGTCGTTGCTCTTTTGATATTTTTCGGGCTTTACTTGCGGGAAATCGTTTATATTGCTTTTGATTCGAACTTCGCGCAGACGCAAAGGCTTCCGGTCAACGTGTTTGAATACCTCATGATGTGCTTTATCGCCATAACCATTGTGCTTGCAATTCGTATGGTCGGTATCATGTTGTTGATGAGTTTGCTCACTTTGCCCCAGATTACGGTTAATCTTCTGACATCCGATTATCGGAAGATTATGTGGGGAAGTACCGTGATTGCTTTTGTCGGCTCGGTAGTCGGGTTGATATTATCTTATTATTTGAATATTCCCTCGGGAGCATTCATTATATTGGTTTTAGTTCTCCTGTTTCTGATTGTGAAATGTTGCAAGAAAGGGTAGGGGATTGCAATAAAACAAGAGGTTGATACGTTAATGTAGCATACAGCAGAAGAAAAGCGTTGAGGAAAGGTTTTTATTATATAGTCGCATTGTTGGTTCTGAGCTTTTGTTGGTCGTGCAGCACCAAGAAGAATACGCGGATGAACCGTTTTTATCATGCGCTGAATTCTCGTTTTAATATTTATTTTAATGGGAAAACGGCGTTTGATGAGGCGTTATTGGCTATGCAGACCGGTTATAAGGAAAACTATTCGGATATGATTCTGATGTATCCGATAAGTGCGCAGCCTAAAGACAAATCTGAACCGGGAGGTCCGTTTGATGTGGCTATTGAGAAAAGCAACAAGGCAATTAAGTTACACTCCATACAAGCTAAGCCGAAAAAGAAACCGGGATGGCGTAATGATCCGAAACAAGTGGCCTGGCAAAATCAGGAAGAATATAATCCTTTCCTGAAAAAATGCTGGATGCTGATGGGCGAAGCACAGTTTTATAATGCGGATTTCCTACAGGCTTCGGCTACTTTCTCCTATATTACCCGGCATTATAAGGAAGATGCGGAAATTGTTGCCTCGGCTAAACTTTGGCAAGCGCGTTGCTATGCCGAGATGGGGTGGAATTATGAAGCGGAGGATATTTTGAACAAACTGAATACAGAGGGTATTCCGAAGAAAAATTTGGATCAATATGCTACTGTCTATGCCGATTATCTAATCAAGAATGGTCAGTTTGAGGAGGCAATACCTTACATGAAAACAGCGATCAAGGCGGAAAAGAACCGGTTGCAGAAAAAGCGCATGAAGTATCTCTTGGGGCAGATGTATGCTTCCCTTGAAATGGATGGTATGGCTTACAAAACCTTTGGGGAGGTTATCCGCTCGAATCCGCCCTACGAACTGGAATTTGCGGCCAGGATCCGGCAGACTGAGGTGTTTACCGGAACCAATTTCCAGAAGATGGTCAAGAAACTGGAACGTATGGCGAAGAGCCAGAAAAACAAAGATTATTTAGATCAGGTTTATTATGCACTGGGGAATCTTTATATGAGTCAAGAGGATACCGCTCAAGCCATCAAAAGTTATGAATTGGGAGTTGAGAAGAGTACACAGAACGGACTGGATAAGGCTATGTGCCAAATCAAGTTGGGTGATATCTATTTTGAAAAACGGGATTATATCAAGGCTCAACCTAACTTTAGTGGGGCACTGGCCGGTATTCAGAAAGAATATAAGGATTACGAACGGGTTTCCAAACTCTCCGCAGTGTTAGACGAATTGGTGGTTCACGCCGAAGCCGTTCATTTGCAAGATAGTTTGCAGACTTTGGCTAAGATGCCGGAAAAAGAGCGTCTGGCGGTGATTGATAAAATCATTGAGCAGGTTATCGAAGAGGAGAAACGGGCTCAGGAAGAGGCTGAAAAAGAAGCATTCCTGGCTGAACAGGCCGCGAAAGGAACGGGCATTGATCGTCCCGGCACGGAGGCTCAGACCGTAACAATCCCGACCGCTGGAGGCGAAAATACATTTTATTTCTATAATCCGCAGGCTGTAGCACAAGGAAAGACCCAGTTCCAACGGAAATGGGGGCGGCGCCCTTTGGAGGATGATTGGCGTCGAAGAAAGAAAACCTTAACTACATTCCAAGATCCGTCTGAGATAGAAGAGGATGGAGAGGGGACCTTAGAGGGTGACTCTACGGCTATTATGGAGGGTGATTCTGCTTCTATCGGTTCGGACGATCCGAAGAGTCGTGAGTATTACCTCCAACAGCTCCCGATGACTCCGGAGGATATTGCGGCCTCTAACATCATCATCGAAGATGGTTTGTATAATATGGCCATGATTTATAAAGATAAGCTGGAGGATTTACCGTTAGCCATCCAAGCGTTTGAGGATTTGGAGAAGCGTTTTCCGGATAACCCGCATCTTTTAGATAGCTATTATCAGATTTATTTGATGGCTTTACGGCTCAAGAATACAACTTTAGCCGCGGAATATCTCCAAAAAATGAAAGAGAAATTCCCTACGAGTGATTATACGATTGCGGTATCTGATCCGAACTATGAATACAATATCCGCATGATGGATGTGGTTCAGGATTCAATTTACGAAAAGACTTACGAACGTTATTTGGCAGAAGATACTTCGGCAGTCCGTCGGAATTATCGTTTGGTAAGCGAAAAGTATCCTTTGGCTAAGCTATTGCCTAAATTCATGTTTTTAGAAGCCTTGACTTATGTACAGGCAGGCGATCCGGAAGGATTTAAGCAAGCATTGAAGGCTTTGCTGGATAAATATCCTTCAGAGGATGTCTCAGAACTGGCGGGCGAAATGTTGAAAGGCGTGTTGCGCGGACGGCAGATGGTACAGGGTGGCGTTACGGGTATGACTTGGAATTTACGTTTCGGAACGGGTGAGGACGGTTCGCTTTCAGCCGCAGATTCAGCACGTGTGTTTAAAGCGGACAAGAATGTCCCTTACCGGATGGTTATGATTTATCCGACCGGCACCATTGACCGCAATCAGTTGTTGTTCTCGGTAGCTGCATATAACTTTGCCAATTTTATGGTAAAGCAATTGGATATGACCTTCGAAGAAGCCGGAATGATGAGTGTGTTTGTCTTGAGCGGATTTTATAACTTTGAGGAGGTCTGGCATTATTACAAGATGATTTATGGAGAAGGGGGGTATGCCTCGGCTTTGGATCGGAATATTGCGATTCTGCCTATCTCGGATGAGAATTACGAAACGCTGATGCATGGCAAAACTTTAGATGAATACATTGCGTTCTTTGATCAGAACTTCCATGATGTAGCTCCGGAGTTGCAAGCGCGTTGGAAGGCGCGTCAGGCGGCTTTGAATGCGGAAGAACCTGAAATAGAGGCGGAAGATAGCGAACAGATACTGGAAGATTCGGTAAGTATAGAGCATCTTGTATTGCCTGTCATCGAAACAGATTCATTGATTCTTTTGCCGGAAGATACAATCCAACCGGTTATCCGGCAACAGGCCATTCCGGAAAAGACCGATCGACCTATCTTGCCGGCTCCAAAACCGGAAACAGATAAAGGTTTGACCTTGGAGGATATCGAAGAGATTCGCCGACTTCAGGCTGAGGCGGAAGAGGCTGAAAAGGAAAAGGCGCGTCAGGCTTTTGAAGAAGAAAAGGCTGTTGAAAAGGCGGTACTGGAAAAGAACGCTGAAGAACGGGCCGTGTTGGAATCTCAACAGAAAGAGCAGGAAGAGGCATTGCTGAAAGCGAAGAAAGAGCGTGAAAAGCAACAGGAAGCAGACCGGAAAGCGAAGTTGAAAAAGACGGAAGAGGAACGGAAAGCGAAATTGAAGGCACGTGAGCAATTGCGTAAGGAGAAAGAACGTGCTTACAAAGAGAAAATCAAACAACGGGAAAAAGAGCTCAAAGAGAAAGAACGAGCCTACAAGAAGCTGCTGAAAGAGCGTGAAAAAGCACGTAAAGCTGAATTGAAGGCCAAGGAAAAAGCTCGTAAAGAAAGGATGAAAAACAGATGATTATAATACATGACAATTGGGAGAGCTTGGCTGGAAAGAGCTTGGCTGCTACAATCGGATTCTTCGATGGCGTGCATTTGGGGCATCGTTTTTTGGTCGAGGAGTTGAAACGAAAAGCGAAAGAAAGGAACTTGGCTTCGGCGGTTATTACTTTCGCCCAACATCCGCGTGCAGTCCTTCATGCAGACTATCAACCCAAATTGCTGAATAGTTTTCGGGAAAAGATGGCACATCTGTTGGAATTGGATGTGGACTATTGTATTTTACTTGATTTTACGGAAGAGCTTTCCCGTTATTCGGCTGAAGAGTTTATCACCAAGGTGTTGGCGGAAAAGTGTCAGGTGAAGATGTTGCTAATCGGCTATGATCATCGTTTCGGGCATAACCGGGAGGATGGATTTGAGCAATATGTAGACTATGGACGGACGCTGGGTATGGAGGTGGTACAGGCTTCGCCTTATAATGATGGAAAGACGAAAGTCAGTTCTTCCGAAATACGTCGCCTTTTGCTGGATGGGCATGTGGAGAAAGCTGATGAGCTTCTGACCTATCCCTATGTTTTGCAAGGAACAATTGTCAATGGATATAAAGTGGGGCGTACAATAGGTTTTCCTACGGCCAATATCGCAGTAGACGAACCCTATAAGGTTTTACCCAAGGTTGGTGTTTATGCCGTTTGGGTTTATATAGCCGGAAAACGGTATAAAGGAATGCTCTACATCGGTAAGCGCCCGACTGTCCATAACGGAGATAATCAGACGGTCGAGGTGCATATCTTAGATTTTTCCGGAGATATTTATGATAATCGGATTATGGTTTCATTTATATATCATATTCGCGAAGATATAAAATTTGATAGTTTGGATGCCTTAAAAGGGCAGCTGGAGAAAGATCGGCAAGAAGTAGATAGAAGATTAAGGGAATAGGAGAACGAGTTGGTCAGGTTATAGGTGCGATACTATGTCTTGAGGCCTTGTCAATTTGTGATCTCATTAACAGATAAACTTACAAACTTAAAAGCTCAAATGTACTATAAAGCGATAGATTTATTAAAAGGCATGATTTCTATACCTTCTTTTAGTCGGGAAGAGAAAGAGGTCGCTGATTTCTTGGAACAATTCTGGAAGAAAGAAGGGCATTTTGTGTATCGAAGCGGAAACAATATCTGGCTTACGACAGGTATGGTTGATCCGAAAAAGCCGACTCTGTTATTGAACTCTCATATCGATACGGTAAAGCCAGCTCATGGTTGGACCCGCGATCCGTTCAGACCGGAGGAGACCGAAGATGACAGATTGTATGGATTGGGGAGTAACGATGCTGGAGCCAGTGTTGTGTCTCTTTATGCGGCCTTTTGTTTGTTGACCGAGAAAGAACAGCCCTATAATTTAATCTATTTGGCTTCCTGCGAGGAAGAGGTTTCCGGAAAGAATGGTTTGGAAAGCGTTTTGGGATTGTTACCTCCAATAACTTTTGCTATTGTGGGTGAACCTACCGGTATGTGTCCGGCTGTTGCTGAAAAAGGTTTGATGGTTTTGGATTGTGTGGCAAAAGGAAAGGCTGGGCATGCGGCACGTAATGAGGGAATAAATGCTATATACAAGGCGATGAAGGATATTGAATGGTTTCGTACCTATCAGTTCCCGGAGAAGAGTGATTTTTTAGGCGAAGTCAAGATGAGTGTTACGGTGATTCATGCCGGGACGCAGCACAATGTCGTACCGGACCAATGTGAATTCGTGGTGGATGTACGCTCAAACGAATGTTATTCCAACGAACGTTTGTATGAAGAGATTCGTCAACACGTGGAATGTGAAGTGAAGCCCCGGAGTTTCCGCTTGAACTCTTCTCATACGGATTTAGACCATCCTTTTGTCCGGCGTGCTATCTTATTGGGGCGCGACCCGTTCGGCTCTCCTACATTAAGCGATCAGGCTCTTATGCCTTTCCCTTCGGTTAAAATAGGACCGGGCGATTCTTCCCGCTCTCATTCGGCTGATGAATACATTAACTTATTGGAAATCCGGGAGGCGATTGACCTCTATGTACGTTTATTGGATCGACTAAATTTAGCTTGATATGTCCTTTTGGAAACGGTTTGTCGCTCATAATTCTGAAATAATTCGTCCTATTCTGACGTTAGGAGTAGGTTCTGTTTGCGCGCAACTGATTCCATTTGTTATGTCTTTCGTCTTAGCGCGGCTTTATTCGCCGGAAGCTTTCGGGGAATTAGGGTTGTTTGTAAACTATGCAGGCATATTGCTGATTATCGCTTCGGCGCGTTATGAATTGGCAATAGTCCGGGCGCGTACCCCAAGCGAAGCGGCTTCCGTTTCGTTCCTATCGGCTGGAATTGCGTTTTTATTATGTCTTTTCCTTACCATATTAATAAGTATAACCGATTTATGCCGATGGGAATATATTCGAGGTGTATCCGGAAGATACTTGTTGCCTGCATTTGTCTTTTTTTCCGCGCTGTTTCAAATCTTAGTGAATTATCAAAATTATACCGAAGGATATAAGTCGATTGCATACTTTACGGTTTTTCGGAATATCATCCAAGCGATAGCTCGAGTATCTTTTTCTTTTCTATCTTATATGAACGGATTGATATGGGGGGCTTTAACGGGAGTTATCGGAGGATGCCTGTTGTTTTTTGTCCGAAAATTGACCTTCCCTTGGCATCTTGTATCGCCGAGAAAAATCGGTTATGTCCTTCGGCGATACGTAAATTTTCCCAAATATGCATTGCCGTCTTCGTTATTCAATAGTCTGTCTACCAATCTTCCGGTTATTTTATTTGCTTTGTTCTTCTCTAAACAAGAGGTTGGGTATTTTACGATGACCACGACATTGTTTTATTTACCGGTTTCTTTGGTGAGCAATTCTATCGGACAAGTCTTTTATAAAAAAGCTTCAGTATGGGATTCCGGGAAAACAGCGCATTTCTGTTGGCTCATTCTATGCTTCAATGGTCTATTGTCAGGATTGGTATTGGCGTTCCTTTTGGGTATGGGGAGTCCTTTGTTTGCCTATCTTTTAGGAGAGGAATGGCAGACAATCGGTGATTATGCGATTTTATTGCTCCCTTGGTTTATCCTTGTCCTTTGCTTCTCGCCATTAAGCCTTATCTTTGATGTTAAAGACCGGCAACGCACGGAGATGTATCTGAATATTGCTGCATTTACTGCACGGGTCGCGGCAATACTTGTTGGGGGGTATGGGGCTCTATCCGCACAAGATGTCATTCTTGGGTATGGACTTTGTGGCGTAGTGGTTTGGCTGATAGAAGGGCTTATTATTTTTCGTATAGTTAAAGTTCCGGTTTTGAGGCAATGGGCTTTCATCGTTTATCTGTCAGGATTAGTAATCATTTGGGGAATATATGTATGGTACAGGTTTGTATAGAGCAACAGGAGTCTTGGTATAGGGATGATCAATTAGGTTATGCTAGGGGATGGGCATTTCAAGGCGAAACCTTGTTGAAAGGAAAATCTTTGCTCAAATATTTGGATGATGCATTCCGGTCTGGGCAAACCGCTTTCGGACAAGCCTTGCAAGCACTAAATGGCTTTTTCAGTATCATACTGACTTCATCCGATGCGGTTTTATTAATTGCTGATAAGGTGAAAAGTTATCCTTTGCTTTATTCCCGCGAAGGCAACACCTTCATCGTAAGCAATCAGGGTGAAGTCCTGCATAAACGGATGAAAAATATTCGGATAAATGAAGCATTTGTGCCTACTTTTTTAGCGTTAGGCTACCTGTGGGGAGAGCATACGCTTTATGAACATAGCTTTATCGTGCCGGCTTCGACGTATGTCCTGATCAAAGAGGGAGTATCTCGTTCGATTTTTTATGGAAAGAGTCGTGCTTTATGTTCGGAGCGGACGGAAGAGGATATTTTCCGACGAGCCGATGTTGCCTTGGAACATGCTTTTGAGCGTTTTGTCCGCATGGCTGGAAACCGGACGATTGTATTACCTTTGAGCGGAGGCTATGATTCGCGCTTGCTTGCTTGTTTGTGTAAGAAATTCGGCCTCCAGAATGTGATGTGTTATACATATGGGATAAAAGGAAATCCCGAAACAGATATATCCAGACAAATCGCTCGCCAGTTAGGTTTTCCTTGGCATTATGTGGAATATACGACTGAGAAATGGGAACAGGTAATCTGGAATGGTTTAGTTGAAACTTATTTGCGTTTTGCTGGAAACCTGAATGCGATAGCTCATTTGCAGGATTTCTTGGCAATTCAGGAATTACAGAGCTTGGGAGTTATTCCGGAGGAATCGATTATCGTACCGGGACATACAGGAGATGTATTGGGCGGAAGTCATTTGCCTATGGAACCGCTTGATTTCTCTAATTTACCTTTATTGCTGTATGAGAAATATTATGAACTGAATGTATTAAAACCGAATTACAGAACACAGGCTTTGGAACTTTTGCGAAATAGTCTGCCTAAGGGGCTAACGAGTGAGGAGGATTGTTTACAAGCTTTTTATGATTGGGGGAAAGATGCACGACAAAGTAATTTTATAATTAATTCCGTTCGGGCATACGAGTTCATGGGGTGGAAATGGGCTGTTCCTCTTTGGGATGATGAATACGCCCGATTTTGGGAGTCTGTCCCTTGCGAGTGGCGGAAAGGATCCGCCCTTTATAATCGATTCCTGTTCCGGTATTATTTCGCTCCGTTTCAGGTTGGTTTACGAAAACCGTATTCCGTACCGCCTTTGAGTCATCGCCTCTTGGTTCGTTTCCTGAACCATGATGAACGTTCGATTGTGAAAAACTGTTTGGAAAAGTATCACCTCAAAAGAATCCGGTTGGATGATTATGCGTTGGACGATGTTGGCGAATTACTGAACCGCCAATCTCCTTTTTTAGAACGGAGTGCTGATCAGTATGTCCGGATGATCCGGCGTGGAAGCATGAGCCGGAAAGCCTTGCTTTATTTGTCTATGATAAGGTAAGGATTGAAAGGACCTGAATGTTGTTTGTTGGATTATTCATGTAGAGGCCGATTGTCGTAAAGTAAGAATTTTTCTTGCGCCTTATCCCAACCTGTTACTTGCTATTAAAAAGAAACCATTTTGTTAATATTTAAAGCCAAAAAAAGTAAATATTTTTATCCCAAATCGGTCATTAGAGCCGGAGTTAGCACTATTTCTAATGACCGCCATTAGAAAGATGTGGTTGTATATAGT
>ERZ857521.2496-NODE-2496-length-17562-cov-2.859371_pt1 | contig 17562 bp, 16 predicted proteins | sample MGYA00519701_ERZ857521 | MGnify/ENA primary metagenome ERZ857521 (study PRJEB31778, sample SAMEA3449346) | human gut metagenome | biome: human gut; feature: human-associated habitat; material: faeces | place: United Kingdom | collected 2010/2012 ...
GCCCTTGGGGACATGGTGATTCCGGATGATTTTTTCGATATGACGAAGAGATCTCCGTTCTCTATGTACGATAACACCACAGAGGCGTATCATATCAGCATGACGCCGGCGTACTGTCCTATTGTCCGTCAGACATTGATCGACTGCGCGGAAACCGTTCTCCCTGGCCGTGTCCATCCAAAGGCAAACCTCCTGGTTACGGAAGGACTGCACTATGAGACGCAGTTTGAGGACCGCGTATTCCGAAGCTGGGGCGCGGATCTGATCGGAATGACGACCCTGCCGGAAGCGGTATTCGCCCGGGAGCTGGCCATGTGCTATGCGCATATCTGCCTCCCCAATAACTACTGCATCGGCGTTAATATTGACGCTGACGACCTGCCGGTTTTGCTAAAAGAGGGGGTTCAGAACTTCAAGAAGATCATCCGGCTGGCGGTCCCGGCATTGGCGAAAGCAGAGGATACTGACTGCGTGTGCAAGCACGCACTGGACCATGCTATCCTGGCGAAGAGCTGAATACATGAAAATATTGAAAGAGATGTCCGATAATCGTCATTTTTCCGGCCTTCTGACGGATCTGGACGGAACACTGATCCATTCCCAGGATGCGATCTGTGAGGCACTATATGACTGCTTTATCCATGTGGGGGCCCGTGTGCCTGATAAGCAAGAGATTTTGGATATGTTTGGGCTGCCGGTTGAAGTGATGCTCCAGAAGTTGGGCGGCGTGGATACCTTAGACGAAGAGACCATTCAGGAGTTTATTCGCGAATACAAACGCCAGTATCCGCCGCATATGGCGGCGGGGGCCAGGCTAATCAAAAATGCCAGGGAGACCATGGAAAAGATTTTTGAAGCCGGATATCCGATTTGCTTGATCACATCAGAACGCCGTGCGAATGCGCAGTTCATTCTTGACCGACTGGGGCTGGCGTATTCCATCCGCTATCTGATCTCGCGCGACGACGTGGAGAAGTTCAAACCTGACCCAGAGCCGCTTTTAAATGGCATGAAGCTGCTGGGGCTGCCGCCAGAGACGTGCGTTTATATCGGTGAATCCCCGTTTGATATAGAAGCTGGTGTTGCGTCCGGCGCGTTTGTGGTTGGTGTTGCATCAGGGAATTGGCCCGCCAAAAGCCTAGTGGAACATCACCCAGACGTTCTGGCGGATGATATTTCGGAGCTTTTGCCACTCTTCGGATGTGGCACGGCAATATAATTACAGGGAGAAAGGACTGAAAACTATGAAGAGGTATTTTGCAGTACTGTTGGCCTGCGTACTAGCTTTGAGCCTTGCGGCTTGTAGCGGACAAACAGATGATTCGGCTGAGGAAGCCACTGGTTCTGGTGAAGAGGAAAAGGACTTTATATGCATTGTTAGCGAATCTTCCCAGGGAGCGCCGTTTTCCGAACAGACCTGGACCGGCTTTACCAATGTCCAAAAGGATTACGGCTGTGACATCCGGTTTGTTGAGGCGCTGGAGGCATCGGAATACGAAACGCAGCTGCGTACTATGGCGGAGACGGGCGCCGATATGATTTTCTCTATGTTTGATGCGGTCAATCTGGTGGCCGCGGAGATTGCGCCAGAGTATCCGGATGTCCGGTTTGTGTTGATTGACTGCAACACGGAATTTGACATTGACAATGTGACCTGCATTGTAGTGGATTCCTGGGAACCCTCTTTTGTGGCGGGCGTCGTTGCTGCACTGACCACGGAAACCGGCACAGTAGGTTGGGTCGGAAGCATTGATATCCCTGTGATCACTCGATTCTACGAAGGTTATGCGGCCGGCATCGATTACGCAAATCAGACCTATGGGCTGAATGTTAAGACTGAAATGACTTATATCGGTAGCAGTGAAGATACCGTTACGGCTGCGGAATGCACGAAGATGCTGGCGGATAGAGGATGCGACATCATCTATCAGTCTGCAAATGAGGCGGGCCTCGGTGTCATTCAGAGTTGCGCAGATCTTGGCATTAAATGCATCGGCGTGGACAAGTGGCAGGGCGATGTGGATCCCTGCGTGTTCTGGTCCGCCCTAGTGTGCATTGAGCAGGGTGTCTATGATACTTATGAAATGTATCACGACGGTACTCTGGAGGGCGGATCGGTTACATTCGGCATTGCCAACGGATTCCCCATCTATGCAGATGTTGACTATGAGGCGTTGCCCGACAATGTCAAGGAGGCTGTGGATACCGTAATGGATGGCGTCCGCGAGGGTACCTTAGACGTATTTGCTTACGGCGGTTGATGGGCTACTGAATTGGGATGGGTTGCTACCGCTAGTGGCAACCCATCTAAGTATCTACCAAAAAGTGCTCCTGAAAGGCGCCCCCGCTGTTTTTCAGAAGGGCCTTTTGCAATAACCAGAGGATACGAAATAAAACTGGTGCAGCGCAGGAAAGCTTTCTATGGGGAGATGAAACAATGGGCGCATATTTGGAATTAAGGGAAATTTCTAAGTTCTTTGGCAGTTTTGTCGCAAATGACAAAATAGACCTTTATGTCGAAAAAGGAACGATTCATGCAATTGTTGGGGAAAACGGCGCGGGGAAAAGCACCCTGATGAATGTCCTGTCCGGGATTTATAGCCCGGACGAGGGGGAAATTCTGATAGATGGCCAAGCAAAGCATTTTTCATCTCCCATTGCTGCCAGCCGAGCAGGGATCGGAATGGTCTATCAAGAATTCATGCTTTTTCCGGAGTTAAGTGTTCTGGACAATATCATTATGGGCTATGAGAAGACCTCTTGCCCGGGTGTGATTGACAGGAAAGCATCTGAAGCGGCTGTGGAAGAAATATGCAGGGAGTATTCATTTAATATCCCCCTTGGCGTAAAAGTTTCGCTTCTTCCCGTAGCAGTTCTGCAGCAAGTGGAAATTGTGAAGGTCTTGTATCGCGGGGCGGATATCATTATTTTTGATGAGCCAACATCAGTCCTTACGCCGCAGGGCGTGGCAGGACTGTTTAAAGCATTTCGCTCCTTGACTGAGAAGGGCAAAACGCTGATTTTTATCACACATAAGCTGCAGGAAGTGCTGAGCATCGCGGATAGTATTACCGTTTTGAAGGGCGGACAGGTCACAGGCAGGACGAGCCCGCAGCAGACCACGGAGCAGGCCCTCGCCCGTGCAATGGTTGGCCGGGATGTCATGCTGTGTGCCAACAAATTCGATAAGACCCCGGGGGAAGTATTGCTGGAGGTCCGCGATCTTGTGGTGTTGGGCGACGACGGCAGGCCTAAGGTCAGATCTGTCAATTTTCAGATTCGCGCCGGAGAGATCGTTGGAATTGCCGGAATTGCCGGCAGTGGTGAAAACGAGTTGACATCCGCGCTGTTTGGCCTGGCGCCGGTTCACAGTGGTGAAATCCAGTTTGAGGGAAAACGGATCGAGAAATTGAGTACCCGAGAAAGAAGAAAACTCGGGATCGGGTATGTTCCGCAAGACCGCAACGCTGAAGGTTCCAACAGGGGTGCCACGCTCTGGGAAAACTGCATGATGGGCTATTATGTGGCGCACCCGTTTCAGCATAAGCAGATTATCGATCACAAGAAAATATACGGTTTTACCAACCGCGTTATCAAAGATTTTCAAGTCAAGGCAGCATCTATTTTCGCAACGGTTTCAGAACTCAGCGGCGGCAATGTCCAGAAATTGATTGTAGGGCGTGAATTTTCACAGGATGACAAGCTACTGATTGTGGAGGATCCTACCCGCGGGATAGATATCGGTGCCATTGAGTTTATTTGGAAGAAAATAGAAGAACTAGCGGCCTCCGGTGTAGCTGTCCTTATGGTGAGCCACGAACTTAATGAAGTGATGGAGGTCTCGGACCGCATATTAGTGATGAATCATGGTGAACTCATAGATGCCGGCAGGCATGGGGAGAGGACGGAAGAGCAGATCGGACTGCTGATGTTAGGAGGACAGTAAGATGAGGAGAATTCGCTTAAGGTCCGGAATCCTCTATGAATTATTGAAGTATGCAGTTGCTGTACTGGCCGTCATGATCCTGGGCATTTTTCTGATCCGCTTACAGGGACAGGATGTGCATGCTGCGGGCTGGGCCCTGGTCTATGGTGCCTTTGGCAACATGACGCGGATCGGCAACACTGTCCGCTGGATTACGCCCTGCCTTTTAACAGGGATCAGCGCTGCGGTGGCATTTCGCGCTGGCATTTGGAACATGGGGATCGGTGGCCAACTCTATATGGGAGCATTTACCGCCACGATGATGGCATTGTATTGCCCCATGCCAGCGCCGATCTACCCCTTTGTATGTATGCTGGTAGGCGGCATATTCGGCCTCCTTTGGGCGACGATTCCCGCATTGCTCAAGCGATACCTCAATGTGAGTGAAATGATTACTACGCTGATGCTCAATTATGTCGCGACCCTTCTGACAACGTATCTGACAAAGGCCGTCAATCAGGTCAGCTCCAGCAACAATTCCAAAGCGGTGGCGACACCGTTGATCCATGACGACGCCAGACTGACGAATCTGATCCCTAAGACAAACGCGAGCACGGGCGTGTTTATCGCAATCATCATCGTGCTGGTGGTATACTTTGTCTATCGCTACATGGTGGTTGGATATGAAATGCGCATGGTGGGGTCTAATATTCGTTTTGCAAAGGCCGGCGGCGTAAAGACCAACGCAATTTTTATGTCGATTTTTATGATTTCCGGATTTGTGGCAGGCCTTGCTGGTGCTATTGAGATCCTCGGTGTTTACGGGAAATTTACCGCGGATTTCTCCAGCAATATGGGCTGGGATGGCATCATGATTGCGACGATTGCAATGTATGATCCATTGGCCACAGGATTCGTTGGGATCCTATGGGCTGCAATCAAGGCTGGTTCGCTTTATATGGAAGCAACCACGGAGACCAACCGGCTGACGGTGGAAATTATCCAGTCCGCATTTGTGCTGTTTGTTACCATCAACTACTTCAACTTGCTTCACAACCGCTTTCATCGATTCCAAAAGGCGCGGCAGATCCGAAGGGAGGATGGGCAGAATGCTTCTTGAGTTATTGTTCGATACAACAACGCTGTCTTCAGCACTGCGCCTAGGCACACCTCTCGTTTTTGCTGCCATTGGGTGCTGTTTCAGTGATCGGGCGGGCGTTTTCAATATTGCGCTGGAGTGCTTTATGCTCTGCGCGGCATTTTTCGCGGCACTTGGAACGTGGTTTACGTTGAACCCTTATATCGGCGTCCTGTGGGGGATTGCGGCAAGCCTGGCTTGCTCTGTGATTTTTGGGGTTTTCGTTTTTTATCTGCAATCCAGCGGCATTGTGGTTTCGATCGCCATGAATCTGAGCGCCTGGGGACTGACGACGCTTTTGATGCTGTTTTTCTGGGGATGCCGTGGTTCTTATATTGACGAGCGGCTGGTGAGCCTGCCGTCTATTCGTATGGGATGGATCGAAAATGTTCCCTTTTTAGGAAAAATCCTTTTTGGACAAAATATTTTGGTATATTTGAGCATTGCTCTGATCATTTTGATGTGGTTCCTTATGTACAAGACCACATTTGGCCTCCGCCTGCGGGGCGTGGGGATGAATTCCACGGCATCCCAGACCATCGGGATCAGTGTCAGAAGATACCAGTGGTATGCGACTCTAATTCTTGGGGTATTCTGTGGGCTTGGTGGCGCGGTGCTTCCGTTGGGTGGGACCTCGATTTTTTCAGAGAACATGACGGCGGGCCGCGGTTTTCTGGCGGTTGCAGCTGTTATGGTTGGAAAGGGCAATCCGCTTCTGACAGGGATATTCTGCCTACTGTTTTCCTATATCGACGCACTGTCGCTGCAACTGCAAAATGTAGGCATTCCATCGCAGTTAGTAGAGACATTCCCCTATATTACGACGATTTTGGTTCTGGTGATCTCTAGTGCTAAACAGTCGCTAAAAAAGATGGCATTTAGAAAATCGCTTTCGTAAGGAAGAGTTTCGAGAAACTTAAAAAGCTCCTATCAGTATATGATTAAACTGACTTCTAAGATAATATGAAAGTGTTTTTCGGCGTCTATTCAGCTTTGATAGATATAGCCGAAGTCGGCTATGTCTTTTAAGCAGAGTTAGGCGTCAACGGCCGCCATCATCAGGTGATCAACAGCTTAGCACCGGGACGTGTGGAGATGGTCCGCAGCACGGACGATCTCTCCTCCAGGCGGCGTACCTGCCTGGCAGGACTTTCGGCCGGGGAGCGCAGTGGCATCCGGGGATATCTTTGCATACAGATGAGGCCAGCAGGAAGATCTTCGAGGTATTTGCCGAAGCCGTTGGTAATCGATTGGGGTGAGTCAAAAAATAATCTTCTCCATCCATTGGATGGAAAAGGTTTCTGCATTTTTCACTCCGCAGAATTTTTCACAAAACAAGTTCGTGGAGATTGAATTGCATGGAGACACCAATATTAGCATATGTGATTTTCACAGTATCTGGAAAAGAAAGTCCAAAGATTGCCCCTTACCAGGATTACTATTTCCTACAATGCAGCCTAAGCAGATTGATTTCTCCCCCCACCTTTTGGCGATTTGGATTGCATGCTCCACAAGCTGTTTTGAAAACTCTTGTCCCTCATAGTCCGGCAGGGCCCCTGGGGCGTGAAGGATCACAACTTCGTTAGGGCCGCATCGATCCGATATTGGACTGCATAGCAAGTGTTGCCACAATCATGGATCAGGATATAGGCAGTTACGATCTTCTCATTTTCTATACCAAGAAACTGCGCTTCGTTTGTTCATCGCATCTTTTACCATATCCGGCGATGGGAAGTCCTCCTGGTCCCTGTTAGACGAGAAATCTTTTTCCGCCAAGACCTCACGCATCAAGTCGTAAAAAACAAGATTTCCACAAAACGATCTGTGTAGCGTGTTTAATCGACATCATGACATCGCCTCATATCGAAATCTCCTCTATATAAAATTTGCCAAAGAAATATGAAAATTTCCATCCTATTGATAGGAGGAGTTCTTTCAGATCCTGCCTACCAGAAGCCGGCAGGACTATCTCCAGGCCTATGCCGACTATCGGTGGATGCGGCAGTAGGAGGATGGGGAAGACGATGGGGAGGCGTGGGAGGACGCCACAGTGGCTCTGAACACAGTCTCTTTTCAATTACCCTGTGAAAATCTCCCTGGCTTCCATCGTGGAGACCAGGTCTCACGGATTGAAGCTGGCGGAACAGATGACCATTGAGAACCTCCCTGGTTGGAGATCTGTACAAGGGCATGGGTGCCTGGAATCTGCTCCGGCGGTGTGCTAACGGTGGCCGGTGGATTCTGGCCGAGAGCGGATACAACGCCCGTTATTGCATCTGGTGGGTGCCGGGGATGATCGACCAGGAGATCGTGGCGGAGTATGTGCGGATACAACGCCCGTTATTGCATCTGGTGGGTGCCGGGTTCGAAAGGGAAGTCTTGTCGCCAGGCCGGCACCCATGAGCGGGAGAGGGAAAAGCGGCGGACGGAGACTGCTGCCCGGGAGTACAGTCGGATCTATAACAGGCTGAAGGCCCGGAAACAGAGGGGAAGGATCGATACGGACGCGTGGAACCAGCAAGTGGCCCAGGCGCTGAAAGATACGTTCAAGGCCCAGCAAATTATCCGTGAGGAGTACGTACAGGAACTGGATGCGCTGTGAGAAAACAGGAAGCCTGTCCCTCTCGGGACAGGCTTCCTATGCTGGGAGACTCTTATTCTACGATCTTTCATGCGGGTGATGCGTTTCCCTAAAAGATGATGAATGATAGAAAACCATGTGTCTGAATCATCTGATTTTGCAAAGAACCGACCGGCCAGAGGAGCAGGGCATGACCTTTCAGGAGCTGGCTATCCGGCTGAACTGCAACGACCCCAGCGGAGAAGATATACAAGAGCGCCATCCAAAAACTGAAATGACACCTCCACGGCGGAGCCTATGGATTGTGGCCGGATGTCCAGATGGCCCTTCAAGAGGCACAGCGGGAGGCGCGGCAGGAGTCTGGCTCCTATACCCTGCAAAAGATGTAGATCAAATAACAGCGGAACCTCGATACGGGAATCGAGGCTCCGCTGTTTTTGTGGGGAGAGGATACTTTTGGCAAATGCATTTGGTACAAAAATATCGGGAGTGGAATTTTGTGAGGAAGGCGGGCGATCTTTTTGAAGGAGCGCGAATCCTTCATATCTTATAGTCGCGCAGGGCGTGCTTCATGTGCAGGAAAGCATTTCGCCCTCCGCCGGTTTGAACATCGATTCCTGCTTCAAAATCGCCTGTACGACGCCCTCTGCGGAGATCTCAGGGGCCAGCAGGACCGGGCCATGATGCCGTTTCATCAGCGTAGACTGCGTGACATCGCCGATACATACGCAAACCGCACCCCTTGGAACTTGCCCATAGCGGTCTAAAAATCGCTGAACGCCGCTGCTGCTGGAGAATACTAGATAGTCCGCTGTCTCCAATCGCCGCTCTACGGCCCTGGTGTACACCGGGGCCGACTCTAGATCGTATAGGGGAATATCCTGCACGGAGAAATGCTTGGCCAGCGCTTGGAACAACACTGGATTTCCCTGTCGGGAGCGAAGCAGAAGGATTTCCGAATCCTGCGGCACCTGCGTTGTCAGGCAGTCGGCAAGGGCCTCGCTGGTATAGGTAGCAGGGCATAGGTCTGCCTGAATGCCGTGGGCCCATAGGGCGGCTTTTGTGGCCGCGCCGATCACGGCAAACCGGCAGGTGTGCAGCCGACGCAGATCCACGCCCCATCTGCAAAGATGGGAGAAGAACACCTCCACGCCGTTGGTACTGGTGAAGACCAGCCAACAGGGCTTTCCGCTGCTCAACACCGGAGGCAGGGACGGCAGCGGCAACACTCGGACCTTCGCCCGCTCCGCCGCGAACACCTGAGCACCTAAGGTCCGCAGGGCGGGGCGCAGTTTGTCTGTGACTGCCGTTGTACCAGTCAGCGCAATTGTGCGGCCAGATAACGGACGTGCCTCTGATTCCGTGAGATGCAGCGCCGCCACAGCGCCCACAACGATCACCGCAGGGGGAAGGACCCCGGCTTCTTGAACTCGCTGAACGATGTCTGCCAGTGTCCCACGGACTTCCGCCGGATGCGGCGCATTCCCGCCGGAGAGGACGGCCGCCGGTGTCTGCGGCTCCATACCGGCGCCCAGCAGACGCTGGGCAATCTGGGGCAGCTGAGCGAGGCCCATGAGGAATACCAGCGTGCCGGAGGTCTGGGCCAGAGTATCCAGGTGCTCCGGCAGCCCATCCGCTGTATCAGCGGTGTGGGCCGTCACAATGTGGACGCTCCGGCTCACCCCTCGGTGGGTCACGGGGATCCCCGCCTCCGCGGGAATGGCAATGGCGGAGGGGATGCCCGGGACCTCTTCACAGGGGATGCCGGCCGCCTGTAGTGCCAGGATTTCCTCGCCGCCTCTGCCGAAGAGAAAGGGGTCCCCGCCTTTCAGGCGCACCACCCGCCGGCCCTTCCGGGCCTCGTCTACCAGTGCGGCGCAGATCTCCGCCTGAGGGGCGGAGTGACAGCTGCTACGCTTGCCCATATACCGCGTTTCCGCCTGGTCCGGCAGTGCCTCCAGCAGTTCCGGGGCGATGAGGTCGTCATAAATCACCACGTCGCAGGAACGCAGCAGATTCCATCCCCGCAGGGTGATGAGGTCTGCGTCGCCACAGCCAGCCCCCACCAGATGAACACATCCAGTTTTTTTCATGAGACATCCTCCTTTTCACCGGCCGCCTGCCGGAGGAGCGTCTCTGTCTCACTGGAGGAGAGGGAGCGCCTGGCCGACAGACTTTTGGTGATTACCTGATCGAAAAACGCAGCCCGACTGGACTCGTCCGGAAGAACGGACTGCACCGTCTCCCGCAGAGCGGCCAATGATTCCAGCAGCGGCGCCGTCTGCTCTGGAAGCATGGCGTCGATCCGGCTCCGCAGAAAGGCCGCGAAGCTGGGGCTGGCTCCGGCGGTGCAGATGCCGATGGACAGATCCCCCCGCCGGACCAGGGCCGGAAAGAAAAAGGAACAGGCATCCCGGTCATCCACGGCGTTGATGGGAATGCCTCGCCGACGGCACAGGGCGGAGATCCGGTGGTTGAGAACATGGTCTCCGGTGGCGGCGATCACGAAGGACATCCCCCGCAGCAGTTCTGGTGTGAAGGGCCCCCGCACCAGTTTCAGGCCGGGAAGCCGCTCCAGTTCCGGCAGGAACGTCAGTCCGCACACAGTCAACCGCGGGCCGTAGGGCAGGAGCTTTTCAACCTTCCGCAGAGCCACGGCGCCGCCGCCCACGATTAGAGCGGGGCGATTTGTCAAGTCCACAAAAAAGGGAAAATAGCCCATGGAGGTCTCCTTTCTGCACATACAGGTCATGCGTAGTAATACTGCCACCCGCCGTCGGCGGAAAACCGCCGCAGGCGGATGCCGAAGGCCTGGTCCAGCACACCGCTGTGATAGACCTCCTCTGGCGGCCCCCAGAGCTGGAGCCGCCCGTTGTTCAGGACAGCCAGTTCATCCGCGAAGCGCAGCGCCAGGCAGATGTCATGGAGGACCAGCACAGCTGCCCGGCCCTGGTCCGCCAGGCTGCGGGCGGTATCCATAACCTCCAGCTGGTGGCGGATGTCCAAAAACGTGGTGGGCTCATCCATCAGAACGGTGTCCGTATCCTGGGCCAGCGCCATGGCCAGATAGACCTTCTGCCGCTGCCCGCCGCTGAGCAGCGGTACCGGGCGGTCCGCCAGATCCGCTGCGTCCGCCTGCCGCAGGGCCTCCCAGGCGGCAGCCCGGTCCTCTGGCCGGTAGCGGCGGGGATAGGACAGGTAGGGAAACCGCCCGTGGAGGACCATCTTCCATGCCAGAATGTTGGGAACGCTCCGGGACTGGGGCATATAGGCCAGCTTGCGGGCCAGCTGCCGGGAGGTGAGCCGGTCCGCCGGGACCTGGTCCACCAGGATCTCCCCGGACAGGCGGGGCATCAACCCGGCCACCGTCCGCAACAGGGTGCTCTTCCCGCAGCCGTTGGGGCCCAGGAGCGCCAGCACCCGGCCTGGCCGGAGGGCCAGCGTGACATCCTCCAGGACCGGGCGGCCGCCGTAACCGGCGCTGACGGCTTGCAGTTCAATCATGGATGCGCCCTCCCCTCTGCCGCAGCAGCAGCCAGATGAAAAACGGCCCGCCCAGAAGGGACAGCACGATCCCAACCGGCAGCTCATAGGGGGCAAAGAGCAGGCGTCCCAGCAGGTCGCAGAGCGTCAGCGCCCCTGCGCCCCCCAGGGCGGAGGCCGCCAGCAGCGGCCGACTCTCCTCGCCGATGAGACGCCGCATGATGTTGGGCGCCACCAGCCCTACAAACCCCAGCAGCCCCGCGAAGCTGACCGCAGCCCCTGCCAGGGCGGCTGAAAGTGCCAGCAGTGCCAGCCGCAGCGACTTTACCGGCAGGCCGAGGCTCTGGGCCATATCGCTGCCCAGCAGCAGGATGTCCAGCTCTCCGGTCAGAGAGAACAGAAACAGCGATGCCACCAGAATGATCCAGAAGGCAGGGAGGAGCCGGTCCATGGACAGATTGGCCAGCCCGCCCACACGGAAGTCCGAATAGCCGTTCAGCGCGTCCGGAACAAGGGTGATGACGGCGTCGATGCCGGCACTGAAGATGTTGGAGACGGCCACCCCTGCCAGCACCAGGGTGATCCGGGCTGCGCCGGCCCGCTGGGCCACGGCCAGCACTAGCGTGACGCCCAGAAAGGCCCCCAGAAAGGACGCCAGCGGAACCAGTGCGGCGGCGGTGGGCACTAGCGCGCCCCATACGGCCACAGCCAGGCCGGCCCCGGCGTTGACGCCGATGGTGCTGGGGGCCGCCAGGGGGTTGTTCAGGACGCCCTGGATCACGGCCCCGGCCATGGCAAGGGCCATTCCGGCCAGCAGGCAGCCGCAGGTCCGGGGCAACCGGGCCAGCAGCACGATGCGGGTGGATGGGGAGGCCTCGGCCCGTCCAAGCAGGGCCCGCAGCACCTCCACCGGCGAGATGGAGACCGGCCCCAGGCAGAGGCTCAGCACCGCCGCCAGCAGCATCAGCCCCAGCAGGAGCAGAAACAGGCGCCGGTTTCGGGGGCGGTCATGGATAGAGAATGTCTGCCAGCTTTTCATAGGCCTCCCCCCAGCGGGCGTTGGGCTTCAGGTTGTATAGGGCGTGGTCCAGGGTGTAGAATCTTCCCTCCCGCACGGCGGTCAGCTGCCCCCAGGCGGGGTTGGACAACAGGGTGGCCTCCAGGGTCTGCCGGGCATCCGTCGGGTCAGATCCCTGGAGGACGGCGAAGATGTAGTCAGGATCCGCGGCGATGATGGCCTCCAAACTCAGGTTTTTCAGCAGGGTGCCGTCCGCATCCGCAATATTGACACATCCCAGATCCGCCAGCATCTCCCCCAGCACATTGTCCTCACTGCCCTTGACCTTGCAGCTGGAGCCGGTGGCCCGCAGACATAGAATGGTGGGGTGATCCTCATTCTGACGGCCGATGGCCGCCTCTACCTGGCATTGGACAGCGAGACCATAGGTCTCGTACCGCTCGGGACAGCCGGTGAGACGGGTGCAGATCTCCAGCATATTCAGATAGTCGGAGAAGGTCTGGATGTCAAAGCAGGCCACGGGGATGCCGGCTTGTTCCCAGGTCTTCAGCAGTTCCAGATTGGAGGCGGTGTTGCAGCTGGCCAGGATCAGATCCGGCTCCGAAGCCAGTAGCAGCTCCAGATTGGGCTCCTTCACCGCGCCCAGATTCTGGACGCTGTCATCCAGTCCCAGGGAGAAGGAGGTCCACGCATCGCTGGCCGTGGCCACCAGGGTTTCCCGCCCGCCAGCCAGGCACCACACGTCCGCAAAGCTGCCGATCATGGCCGCCACCCGCTGGGGAGGCGGCGTGGTGACAGTCCGGCCCAGGTCGTCTGTGAAGGTCACAGCTTGAGTCCCGGTCAGCCGTTCAGGCGCTGGATCGGCGGCCTGGGGCGATCCGCCGCAGCCGGAGAGTATTGCCAGCAGAAGGAGAAGCAGGGCCAGCCGTCTCATGGCTCCGCCTCCCGGCGCTGTTCCATGGGCACATAGGGGCGGTGGGGTTCCACGCACTCATAGCGGGGCCGGATCAGCTTGCCTCCGGTGGACAGCTCCTCCATCCGGTGGGCACTCCAGCCGGCGATCCGGGCCACGGCGAAGATGGGAGTGTACAGCGCCCGGGGGAAGCCCAGCAGCTCGTAGGCAAAGCCGCTGTAAAAGTCGATGTTGGTGGAGACCTCTTTTTTGCTGCGGCCTGCCAGCAGATGCTTGCCCAGGCGCTCCACCCGCTCATACAGGCCGAGACGGTCGTTGGCACCCTTTTCCGCCGCCAGGCGCTTCACATACTGGCGGAATACCTCGCACCGGGGATCCGAGGTAGTATATACCGCATGACCCAGGCCGTAGAGGAGTCCAAGGCCGTCAAAGGCTTCACCCAGCAGGATACGGGACAGATAGGCCAGCAGAGCGTCCTCGTTGGTCCAGTCGGGCACATGGAGCGCGATGTCGTCCATCATCTCCATCACCTTGCTGTTGGCGGAGCCGTGGCGGGGTCCCTTCAGAGAGGAGAGGGAGGCCGCTACGGCGGCATATGTATCCGTGCCGGAGGAGGTGACCACATGGTTGGTGAAAGTGGAGTTGTTGCCGCCGCCGTTGTCCGCGTGGAGGATCAGCGCGGCATCCAGCGCACGGGCCTCCAGGTCCGTGTAGCGTCCACCCTCCCGGAGCATATACAGGATATTCTCAGCGGTGGAGAGCTCTGGCCGCGGCCGGTGGATGAAGAGGCTCTCGCCGTTGGCGGCCCGGCAGGCCTGGTAGGCATACACCGCCAGCACCGGGAAGTTGGCGATCAGCTGCAGGCTCTGCCGCAGGACGTTGGTCAGATCGATGTCGTTGGGCCGGTCGTCATAGCAGAACAGAGTCAGGACGCTCCGCTGCATACTGTTCATCAGATCCGGATTGGGCCCTTTCATGATGACATCCCGGAAGAAATTGGTGGGAAGCGTCCGGTAGTCGGCCAGCTGGCTGCAGAAGGACGCTAGCTGGGACGCGGTGGGCAGTTCCCCGAACAGCAGCAGATAGGCGGTCTCCTCATACCCGAAACGCCCACGCTGCTGGGCGCCCCGCACTAGCTCCCGTACATCGATGCCCCGGTAATAGAGCATCCCTTCCTGGGAGCACAGACGGTCTTGCTCGTCCATGGTATACGCGCAGATCTCCGAGACACGGGTGAGTCCGGTCAGAACGCCCCGGCCATTTTCGTCCCGCAGGCCCCGCTTGACACCATAGTCCTGAAACAGCTGTGGATCGATGTAATTATGGGCCTCCCACTGGGTTTTCAGAGCCAGGATCTGCGGCGTGATCTCGCAGTAGGGGTTTGTGTTTTTCTTCGTGTCCGGCATGGGACCACCTCCTGAAAAAATCTGGAGCCCAGTGCTGTCAGGCCTGCTGGTATTGGGTCAGGCCGTCCTGGAACACCAGGCGCACCGCGCCGATGGAGAGCAGATACTCCAGCGCACATCGGAGATTCCGGCGGAATTTGATGATGCCCATCACGGTGTGACAGGACAGATTCAGATTCTGCCAGACCTCCTGCTCAAACTCGCTGATGGACATGGGGCGGTACAGCAGCGCCAGAATGGCCTGGAGCTGCAGCTGGCGATCCGCCAAATTACGGTCAATCAGCGCGTACAGATCTTCGTGATACCCAGTGTGGGCCAGTAGGTATCCCCGGTGGACCTGATGGCGCAGCACCTCTTTGCTGGCAAAGTCGTCTTCCCAGCAGAAGGTGGAGGGCAGACGGATGCGGGACAGCGTCGCCTCATCCACCACCGCGTCCGCTGCGTAGAGGATGTCATCCGGCGTCACAATACCGGTGTGACCCGGCGTGTGCCCAGGCAGGGGCAACAGGCCGAATGTCTCGCCCTGGACCTGGATCTCGGAGCAATCAGGCGAATAGGTTCGGTCTGCCCGCACCAGCAGGTGGGCAAAGGAGTCCTGGGCCTGGACCCTGGTATCCGTGGGATAGAGGACCCGGATCATGTCCACGGAGGAAAGAAACGCAGCTTCCGCCTCCGGCAGAATGACCTCAGAGCCGTGGCACTGTTGGAAGTAGGCCAGATTGCCCGCGTGATCCTGATGGGCATGGGTGCCCAGAATTGCGGCCACCCGCAGGTGATTGTCTCGGAGATAGTCGTGCAGTGCCTGTCGGTCTTTGGAGAAAAAACCGGAGTCCAGCAGGATGACCTCCCGGTCGTTGAGGCGGAAAAATGGGATGGTGACTGCGTTTTGAAACATCCAGGTCCTTCCGCAGACGGGCTGTACCAACATGAACAGGCCGCCTCCTTTCACACAGTTTTCATCAGCGCCTTCCAGGCGGAGCAGAGCAGCAGGCAGAGCTGGGGAAAAATGGCGGTGGACACCAGCAGCCGGAAGACCTGCACTAGCACGAGGCGGGGGCTGTTCAGGCCGATGTCGGCAGAGATCAGGGCGATGTCAGAGGCCCCAGCAGGGGAGAGCATCATCATGCCCTCCCGCAGGGGCACCTGAAACCGTTTTTCCATCAGCCTGCCGAAAGAATAGGCGTCCACCAGCAGTACCAGAACTGTGATGGCCAGGGCACCCAGCAGGACGCTGGGCGGCGGAAAGGCCGCCGGATCCAGCAGGCAGCCGATGTAGGCGCCGGACAGGACCTGGGCCGCCCGGCGGACCCACTGGGGGATGGAGACCGAAACTCCGGCCAGATGCAGGGCGAAGGAGGCGGTCAGGGAGCAGAGGATCACCGCCGAGGGGATCCCCAGCCGGGTCCCTCCATAGGACGCAGCAGCGGAAGCCGCGGTGATCAGCGCGATCCCTGCGGCGTTGTGCTTTGGCGTCTGCTTCGCCTGGACGGCTGCCGTCTCGACAGCGGATGGTGCGACCGGCGGGGTGAAGCGGTTCACCAGCAGCGGGAACACCACCACCCCAACCACCAGGCGGAAGAAGTGGATCACCAGCACCTTGGAGGGATCCGCCCCCAGATCCACGGCGATCAGCGTGACATCGGAGATCCCGCCGGGCACGGCGCAGATCAGGCAGGTCAGCAGGTCTCCGTAGGAGATGGCGTACAGGGCGGTTCCAATCACTAGGTTCAGCAGCAGCAGCGACACCGTCACTACCAGCACCGACTTGTAGAAATCCCGCAGCTGCCGGAGGTCATCCCGGCTGGCTGAGCAGCCGATGAAGACGCCCGCCACCAGTTGGGAGACGGTTTTGGCCTGCCGGGGAACGTATCCCACGCCCAAGGCCGAGAGCAGCGCCGCCCCGGCGATGGCACCAATCAGCATTCCCGCCGGGACCCGCCTGCGCCGCAGAAGAAGTCCCGTCGCGGTGCTGGCAGCCAGGGTGAACAGAATCCTCCATGCCACGGTAACGCTCCTCTCTTTGTGGGTTGACGGCGCGCAGGCCGCTCAGGCCTTGGGCCAGCGCTTGAGGATCTCGTGCCAGTCATCCGGCATCCCGTCTGCGAAACAGGCTTTCATGCCGGAGGCATCCAGCCATTCCAGATGCTCCTTGGTGGCCTTGCTCATGATGGCGGGCAGGCCCTCCGCCTCCATGGACGCCACCACGTTCTCCATCTCGTGGGCCCGGCGCTTGGCGTGAAGCACTGGGCTGCCCAGCCAGCGGGCCATCAGCACATCGAAGTCCTTGTCCAGTGCATCGTGGATGGACTGGGCGATCAGGTCCTCGATCCCATAGTGCTGGGCGGTGCGCATGGCCTCAATGGCCAGCGCCATGATGCCCTTGGTAAAGACGCTGCGGACGAATTTAATGCTGGTGGCCACGCCGGGCTCCGGCCCCTGGTCATCCAAATTCATGTGGTAGGGTGCCATCAGATGCTGCATCCGCTCCCGGCCGGGACCGCTGATCATCATATGGACCTGATGCCGCTCCAGCGGAAGGGCGCCCATCATGGCGCCGTCTACAAACAAAGCGCCCTTGGCGGCGAATAGCTCCGCCTCCGCCCGCTTTTCCGCGGAGGTGGCGGTGCTGACATCCACATAGACCACGCCGGGCCGGATACCCTCCGCGGCGTTCTGAGCGCAGGCAAAGGCGCAGAAGGAGGGAATGGCCACAAAGATGATGTCTGCATGAGCCGCCAAGTCTGCCTCGCTGGTCATCTTTTCCGCATGGACCGAGGCCCGCTTTTCCGCCAGCTTGCCGGCAAATTTGGGGTCATCCTGCATGGCGTCATAGGTCAGGATGCTGTTGACGCCCTCTTTTTCGTGGAGGCCGGAGGCAATGGCGTAGCCTGCCTCGCCGAAGCCCAAAAATCCAATGCGTGTCGTATCCATCAGGATCGTCCTTTCTGTTCAGATTTCTTAACTTAAGCATACGGAATCCTACTGTACAAGTAAAATATCAATTTCCCTATTGTGCGGTTAGGAAAAAGCCAATGACTTCAGAAGATCCCCAGCAGGTGCTGGACTCCCAGGCTGACCAGGGCGATGGCCACCCAGCA
>ERZ857521.2503-NODE-2503-length-17486-cov-2.751821_pt1 | contig 17486 bp, 7 predicted proteins | sample MGYA00519701_ERZ857521 | MGnify/ENA primary metagenome ERZ857521 (study PRJEB31778, sample SAMEA3449346) | human gut metagenome | biome: human gut; feature: human-associated habitat; material: faeces | place: United Kingdom | collected 2010/2012 ...
TTTCCGAGGAGGGACGGGTCGGGAATAGGGTGCTCCGCCCTCTCCCGACCGCTCCTTCGGCGGATCACTCCGCGTCGTAGTTCTTCACGCAACGGAACGGGAAGATCGCTTGCCCGTTGTCGAGATTCGTCATCTCGGCGGAAGTAACCTTGTTGTTGATGATTACATTGATACGGAATATGGCCGTTCCGGGATATTTCGTATTGTTGTAACACAACGGCACAAAGGTCTGGCAACGTGTACCCGCGCACTGGAATCCCTGCGTCATGTAACGGAATCCGATCGGATAATAGTTGAAGCCGAATTCATCAGCACCGTCCGATACATAGGCATTCGATCCCCAACCGGAATTTCTCAACCATGGAGCAAAATTGCCGATGCCGCGCGGAGAATTGGGCTCATCTACCTGAGGAGTCGAACCTGATACGGTCGTGAACTGCTTGTAGGTAACACGGCTTTCGTTAACGGGAAAGGTATGTCCCGCCGAAGCCTGACTTGCCGCATAAGCCAAATCGAGCCAATCGGATGCATTGGCCACGTGCCAGCCGTAGGGGCAGATACCCTGCACCTGCATGGTCAGCATGGGGTGCGCCTTTTCATCGGCTGCGTTGTCACCCGTAAAGGTTCCGGCCGCCGTGTGGACGATATGCTCAACCGTAAAACTCCGGCCAATGGCATCGACGATCGTCTTGCCCTCCATCCAACCGTCGGGCAGCGCCTCGTAACGCTCATAACCGATACCGAAGCGCGGGTTACCCGTAACGACTTCGTTGAAGTGATAGATTCGACCATGTTCACTCGTACCAGCCAAATTACCGCCGACCTCGGTCGTTTCGTAGTTCGGATTCATGTTCGGATCGTTCCACGATGTCGGGAAGCTGCCGGCTGCATATCCGCCCGATCCTGCCGTACCGGAACCCGTAGCAGAGGGCACCATCAACGAACCCAGTTTCGGATAGATATCGCCACCGTCCCAACGTACGAACTCAACCATCCATGTCTTCATGCTACCATCGCGGGCCACGAACTCCTTGGTCTTATAATTGAGCAGTTCATCGTCGGGCATACAGTTGGGCGTCGTAATGCGCTCCCACTGCCACGTCATGCGGTTGAAGTCGACCGTGAGCGTGCGCAGGCCGTCGACGTCGATTTCGGGCCCTGCGGGCAGCGGTGCCTCGGCCGATGCGATCTCGGCGACCGTCCCCCCCGCCGCCAGCACGTAGCAGGGATAGGAGGCCGTACGGCTGTCCTTGTTGATGCGCACGGGATTCGTCCCGTCGGCCGCGAAATAGGTCTCGGCCGTATAGACACCCTCCTCCTGCTTGGTCATCTGCAACGCCGCATCGATCGCCTCGTAACGGGGCACCGACGCGCCGTAGAGATAGTAGTAATCGTCCACACGCAACTGCACGACGGCGATCTCGGCCGACGCCTCGCTCGTGTCGGCCGTGCCGACATGGATGGTGAAGACCGCCGTGCGGTTGTCGCTCTTCGAGGTCCACTCCGCAGCCCGCAGCACCACGCGGCCTGCCCCTTCGTCGCTCCACGTGAGCCACTCGCCGGCATCCGGCTCGCCGTAGGTCACCGAGTAGTCGTAGACGTCGCCCATGCTGGTCGTGTAGTCGATCGTCGTCTCGCCGCCGGCAGAGGCATACTCGATGCCCGTCTCGGCCAGTTCGCAGACGATCTCGGCGTCGGCCTTCAACCCCGCCTGCGTAATGGGAAAGGTCTCGACGGTGCCGTCCTCGGCCGTCACGGTCAGCACGCCCGAACGGCGGTACTCCGTGTTGGGCGTCGCCATGATCTCCACGGCCCGCATCCGCGTCGTCGTCACGGCGCCCGTCCACGTATCGGCGAACGATTCGTCGACGACGGTCTCGCCGACCGTGGCCCACGCCACGTCGCCCTCGGCGCGCCACGTGTAGCGGCCCTTCTCGAAGGGCATCACCTGCACGACACCCACATAGGCCACCTTGCCGTCGACGGTCGTGCCGTCGGCCGTGAACCCGATTTCGGCGGCCGACAGGGCGATGCGGGTAGCCGTATCGACGCCCAATTCCCCGGCATCCTCGTAACATCCCGCAAGGAGCGCCGCCGCCGACAAGAAAGATATGATTCGTGTTTTCATCTGCTCTGAGTTTTAGGTTATCGGATCAGTTCCAGCCCTCGGTCTGCGTGAGCTTGGTGTTCTTGTTGCGCGCCGACGCCGAAATGGGCCACAACAGGATGTTGGGGTTCAGCGCGCGGCGCTCGGCCAGCGAGGGATTGTAGTCCCAGATCTTGTCCAGTCGGATGAGCGTCCACCACACCACCCCTTCACACGGGAATTCGAGCAGCGTCTCGGTACACAGCGCATCGAGCACCGCCTCCTTCGTGGCCTCGGTGTAGAAGTTATCCACGCCGTAGGCACGCTTGGCGATGAGATTCAGCGACTTGACAGCCCCCTCATAGTCTTTGCGCCAGTATTTCAGTTCGGCGTCCAGCATCACCGCCTGCGCATAGCGATAGTAGAGCAGGTCGCAGTCGAGGATCATCATGTTGGTCGAACAGTCGCCTTTGAGTTTGTTGGGGCACGAAATCGTATTCATCCCCCCCTCCGACGACGAGCCGTAAGGCCCTTCGAGGTAGTTGCAGTCCACGCGGCGGTCGTTGTGCTCGGCCTTGCTGCGTTTGAGCACTGAGATGAAGTTGTCCGAATAGTTCCACCACTGCGTCGTGTAGATCGGCACGGGATTCATCTGATAGGCCGGCGCCACGTTGGTCGCGGGCCAGTAGAAGGTCCAGTAGTAGCCGCCCGTGAGCTTCTCGGTCTGGTTGTTGTTCAGCGCGAAGATCACCTCGGCGTTGCACTTGTTGTCCACCGCGAAGATCGAGGCGTAGTCGTCGAGAAGGCGCGCCGACGAGATGCCGATCGCCTTCAACGCCTCGTCGGCCAGCGCGAGGTAATCGTCGCCGCCCGCCTGCGTGGCGTACATCCACAGCGCGTATTCGGCTTTGAGCATGTTCACCGCATCGGGCGTGGCGACGTACTTGTCGGTGCCCGAGGTGACGTAGGCCACGGCCGTCTCGATGTCGCGGCCGATCTGTTCGTAGACGTAGGCTTTGGGCGAACGCGCGGGATAGCACTCCTCCGCATCGACCGACTCGACGGGGTTGAGCAGCAGCGGCACGTCGCCCCACAGGCGCACGGCCCAGAAATAGAGGTAGGCACGGGCGAATGCCGCCTGTCCAATCGCCCACTGGCGGTCGGCGTCGGTCATCGGCACCGTCGGGGCGTATTTCAGCACGGCATTGGCGGCGTTGACGGCCGTGTAGAGCTTCGTCCAGACCGTCGAGGCGTTCGAGTCGTTCATCGTGCTGTTCTGCACGCCGTACATGTCGTTGTCGTGTCCCGTGCGCCACGATCCGGCGCCCCACATGTATTCGCCCACACGCGCTTCGCCCCAGTAGAAGACGTTGACCTTGTCCTGCACGAAATTGGCGCGCATGAGGTAGTAGATGCCGTAGGCCGACGTGGTGACGTCGCTCGACTCGGTCCACATGTTGCTCGCCGTGAGCTGGTTGTCCTGTATGATGTCCAGATCGCCGTGGCAGGCCGTCGCCACGAAGGCGGCGCATCCCGCCAGCGCGATCAGCAGTTTCTTGGATTTCATGGTTTTATCTTGGTTGTAGTGAAGCATTAGAAGACGCATTTGAGCGAGAAGAGCACCTTGCGGGCATTGGGCGCGATGTTGCCCGTGGCATCGCCCGTCGACGTACTCTTGTAGAGATTGCCGTCGGCGCCGGCGCCGCTTTCGGGGCTGATCGAACCCGAAACCTTGGTGAAGTAGTAGAGCGTATTGCCCGTGACGCTCACCGTGAGTTTCTTCATGCCCAGCTTCTTAATCCAGCGCACGGGCAGGTCGTATGCGAGCGTCACGTCGCGGATGCAGAGGTAGTCGGCCTTCTCGACGTTGAAGTCCGAGATGCGCGAGAAGTTGCGGTTGCCGTAGTCGGGATCGTTGGCGTAGAAGCGCGCGTACTTGGCCTCCGTATCGCCCGGATAGCGCCAGCAGTCGTAGACCATCTTGTCGAGGTTGGCGTTGTTGCTGCCCATGCCGTTCTGGAAGACGCGCGACTTGAAGTAGTTGTAGATCGAGTGTCCCAGCGCGTAGTCGAGATAGACCGACAGCGAGAGGTTCTTGTATTTGAAGGTATTGTTGATGCCGCCCACCGAGTGCGGGATCACCGAGCCGAGATAGAACATATCCTCCGACGAGATCTGCTCGCGCCCGTCGGCCAGGCGCGCCGAACCCTCGCGGTTGCACCACTCATAGTCGCCGATGTCCTTGCGCCCCTTGTATTTCGAATCGGTATTCTCCGAGAAGCCGTCCGAACGGCGGTAGCCGTGCGACTGGCTGTCGTAGAGCGCCGCGTCGGCCTCGGCCTGCGACTGGATGATGCCCGCGATCTTGTAGCCGTAGATGCGTCCCAGCGGTTCGCCCACGGCCGTGCCGCCGAAGCGGTAGCCGCTCTCGGTCATCGTGTAGCCGCCGATGCGCCATGCGTCGCGGCCGTCGACGTCGGTATACTTGTACTCGTCGGGCAGCGACAGCACCCGGTTGCGGTTGTAGGTGTAGGTCAGGTCGGTCGTCCACGTGAAGTTCTTCTTCTGCACGTTGATCGAGTGCACTTCCAGTTCGAAACCGGAGAAGCGCGCCGAACCGACGTTGGCCTTTACCGACGAGTAGGCCGACGTGTCGGGCAGCGTGATCGAGAAGATCATGTTGTCGGTCACCTTGTTGTAGTAGTCGGCCACGATGCGCAGGCGGTTCTGGAACATCCCCAGATCGAACCCGATGTCGAACTGCGTAGTAGTCTCCCAGCGCAGCGCACTGTTGGCCATCGCCGAGGCGATCGTCGTCGAGTGGCCGGCGTAGTTCTGCGCCGTGCTGTACGAACCGTAGGCGTCGTACAACCCGATGCCGTTGTTGCCCGTCATGCCGTAGCTCACGCGCAGTTTCAGGTCGTTGATCGGCCGCACGTTCCAGAACTTCTCATCCGAGACGTTCCATGCGGCGGCGCCGGCGGGAAAGAAGCCCCACTTGTTGCCCGGCGCGAATTTCGACGAACCGTCGGCACGGGCCGTGAACGAGAGGATGTAGCGCTTGTCGAAGTTGTAGTTCACGCGGCCGAAATAGGAGATCAGCACCTCCTTCGTATCCTTGTTGCTGGCCGTGAAGTTGCCGCCCGATTGGAGCACGGGCACCTTGTCCGACGGCGCATAGGTCGAATTGGCCGTCAGGTAGCGGTAGCGCTCGGCCATGTAGTCGTAACCGGCCGTCACGCCGATCTGGTGGCGCTTGAACGTGCGGTCGAAATTGAGGTAGGCCGTGAACTGGTCGCGCAGCGTCTCCGTGCGCGTCTCGGTGCAGCTGCGAGTCTGTTCGAGCGAATTGCCCTTGTAGTAGTAGCTGCCGCGGTAGTTGTAGTCGTGCATGGCGTACTGCGCCGTGGCGGTCAGCCCGTCGACGATCTCCCAGTTGAGGTTGAAGTTGCCCGTGGCGCGCTTGTCGGCGCATTCGCGGTCGTAGTAGGTCTCGTACCACATCGCCGTGTGGCAGTTTTTGTTGTCGCCGCCGCGCAGCAGGTTGCCGTCGGCGTCGTAGTCGCGGTGCGTGGGCGCGATCAGCAGACCGCGTCCGAGGCTGTTGAAGTAGTTGTCGACGAGCGGGTGGCGGATCGAACGCGACAGGTCGAAGGTCGTCGAGGCCGACAGCCGCTTCGAAATCTTGAAATCGGCGCTGCCGTGCATCGTGAAGACCGAGTAGTCGGTCATCGCCACCACGCCGCCGTCGTCGGCATAACTCACCGACGCGGCGTATTTCACGTTCTCGTTGCCGCCCGTCACGCCCACGTAGGCCTTCGCCCACAGCGCGTCGCGGAACCAGTGTCCCTGCTCGTCGGTATCGGTGAAGACGATCGTGCGCCCCGTCACCGGATCGGTCATGCTCCGCCAGCCTGCGGGAACCGCCTCGCCGTCGCCCAGGAAGCGCGTGGTATGGATCGAGCCGTCGCCGTTGCCCGTGCCGGCGGCCGTGGCCGACGTGAGCACCGACGCGCCGTTGTACGACTCGGCGATCGCCGGACGCACGAACGACAGGAACTCCTCGGCATTCATGAAATCCCATTTGCGCGAAGGCGACTCCCAGCCGATCTGCCCCTCGAAGACGATCTCCGGCCCCTTGCCCACCGTACCTTTCTTGGTGGTGATCAGAATCACGCCGTTCGACGCCCGCGAGCCGTAGATGCCGGCCGCCGCAGCGTCTTTCAGCACCTCGATCGACTCGATGTCGTTGGGGTTGATGTCGTTCATGGCGCGCGTGATCCCGTCGACGATGACGATCGGCGCATTGCTCTGGTTGATCGACGAACCGCCGCGGATGAGGAACGTCGGCGCCTCGCCCGGCAGCGAGTTGGTCGTCGAGACCTGCATACCCGCGACCTTGCCTTTCAGGGCGTCGCCCACCGAGGTCACGGGAGCCGCCGCCACCGCACTGCCGGCGATCTTCGACACGGCCGTCGTGAGCGTATGGCGCGACTGCGTGCCGTACCCCACGACCACCACCTCGTCCACGTCGATCGACGAGGCGGCGAGCGTCACGTCCACGACCGTCTGCGCCGGTGCGACCGCCACTTCGGCCGTCCGGTAGCCCACGAACGAAATCTGCAACACGGGATCGTCCGCCGACACGCGCAGCGAATAGCGGCCGTCGATGTCGGTCGTCACGCCGGTGGTCGTCCCCTTGACGACGACCGTCGCCCCCACGATCGTGGCGCCCTTGTCGTCGCGCACCACGCCGCTCAGCGTCCGCGACACGGCCTTTTCGGCCACGCGCGGCACGGCACGGCGCGTGACGACGATGCTCCGTCCGTTTATTTCATAGCTCACGTCCTGTCCCGCGAAGATCTGTGCGAGGACGTTCTCGATCGGTTCGTCCTCCGCCGCGACCGTGATCCGACGCTCCATGTCGATCTGGCTGGCATCGACCGTGAGCGAATAGTGCGACTGTTGCAGAGCGGCGATCGCCCGCTTCACGGTTACGTTTTTCAGGTTCAGGGAGATGTCGTCAGCCGACGCCTGCGAAGGCAGAAACAGCGCCGCCGACACAACGATTCCGAGACAAAACGATTTTATACCCGGAATCGTTAGCAAGTTTTCAGGTTTTTTCATACATTTGTTAGGTTTTGGTTCTGTGCTTGGAGTGTACAGCTCACGACCGGAACTGCGGGCGGGGATAGTGCGAATATCTCCGCCTTTTTTTTACGAGGATCGATCTTATTCCATGGGCGGTTTCTTTTGAGGGTTAGCGTTTGGTGATGTTGACGATGCGGCCTTCGCGGCGAATGCGCATCGCCTCGTCGGCATTGAACGAAGCGAGCATCTCGTCGAGCGACTCGCCGTTGACGAACGAGGCGATGAAGCGCCGCTCGGCCAGCGCGCGGTCGGCGACGTTGATCTTCACGTCGAAGCGTTTTTCGAGGTAGGCGACGATCTCGTCGAAGCGTTTGTCCATGAAGAAGAGCCCGCCCCCGCAGACGACGGGGCGGTAGGTATCCGTCGGCACATCGAAGGTTTCGGTCGATCCCGTACGCTTGTCGAGCTTCACCAGCTCGCCCGGGCGGAGCCGCACGATGCGGTCGTCGCCGCCGAGTTTGGTCTCCATTTCGACGCTGCCCTCAACGAGCGTCACCTCGACCTCCGAATCCTCGGCATAGGATTTCAGATTGAATTTCGTGCCCAGCACCCGCACGTCGACCTCGCCGGCCGACATCACGAAGGGGCGCCCGGGATCCTTCGCAATCGTGGCGTAGCCCTCGCCCGCCAGAAAGACCTGCCGGCGATCGGGCCCGAAGCGGTCGGGATAGATCAGCTTCGATCCCGAATTGATGACCACCTCCGAGCCGTCGGGCAGCACCACGCGCAGCGTCTTGCCGTAGGGTGCATAGGCTTCGAACCACTCGCCCGGCCGCTGCGCCTCGCCGTAGAGATAGAACGCCAGCGCCGCGACGGGCAGCAGCAGACAGGCGGCGGCACGCATCGTCCAGCGGCCGACGAGCCGCCATGCCGAGCTCTTCGGCGCGATTCCCAGCCGGCGGCAGACACGCCGGAAAGCCCCCTCGGCATCGGCCGTCGCAGGCTTCGTCTCGCGCAGCAGGGCATACAGCAATTCGTCGGCCTCTTTCGTTTCGGCATGTTCGGCCAGCCAGCGGCCGGCGATCTGCTCCTCCGCGGGCGAGCAATCGCCGTCGAAGAGGTTTCGCATCTCTTTTTTATCCATAATCGACTCTTTCTACCCTATATACGCACGACGGGGCCGCATTGCGTAACCGGAAATGAAAATCAGGCAAAAAAAATCGTCACGTCCGCCGACATCGCCTGCGCGAAGCCGCCGGTTCGCCCCGCGGACCGCAACGCGCCGACGGCTCTGCGAGCCGCATCCCCTGCCGCCGAAAGTCCGCAACCGCTCCGCTGCCGCAGGCCGCGTCGCGCCTCCGCACCCGTTCTCCCCGGCTCCGAACAAAAAAAACCGGCTCCGGAGAATCTCCGGAGCCGGTTCGAACGCTCGCCTCTGGCGTCACTCCACGTCGAGCGCCGCCGCAAGAATCGAAAGCGGATGTTCGACCCGCTTCGACGTCGACATCTCGATCTGCCACTTGCAGGTCTCGCAATCGGTGGCCACCACGTCGCAGCCCGTCGCTTCGATCTGCCGGAACAGCCCCTCGCCGATGGCCTGCGAGGTCTCGTAGTTCTCCTTCTTGAAGCCGTAGGTTCCCGCGATGCCGCAGCACTGCGAGTCGAGCACCGTCAGCTCCACCGAAGGGATCATCTTCAACAGTTCGATCGAGTAGTACGACCACCCGAGCTTCTCCATGTGGCAGGGGGTATGGTAGGCCACCTTCACCTTGGGCGCATCCTTGCGGAAGCGCAGCTTCGCCTTGCCCGATTCCAACAGCCGGTAGATATAGCGGGTCGCCAGCTCCACGCTATCGCGCACGTCCGACGTATCGATGCCCAGCAGGTGGGGATACTCGTCGCGCAGCGTGAAGGTGCAGGTCGACGAGGTGCCCAGCACGGGAAGACCTCGCTCCATGACCGACTCGCGGATCGAAGCGATATTGACCTCCGCCTGCCGTTTGGCCTGATTTATCAGTCCGTTGGAGATCAGCGCCACGCCGCAGCACTTCTCCTTTTTCAACAGCTGCACGCCGATGCCCAGCGCGTTCATCACCCGCACGAAATCCTTGCCCAGCGGCGGGTTGTTGTAGTTGACGTAGCAGCCGTGGAAATAGCTCACCTGCTCGGGGAAAGCCGCCTGCGCCTCGCGCTGCTTGCGCATCCCCCCCTCGAACGTGCCGAAGGCGTATTTGGGGAAGGTGCGGCGATGATCGATGCGCATGACCTTATCCATGACCATCTTCACGGGTTTGAGCCCCACCGTAGCGTTGACGATCGGCGCCAGCGGCGTCGAGAGCGTTCCCACCAAATCGGTGTTGGCGAGCACGAACTCGCGCAGTCCCGGCCGCTTCTTGCTGTACTTGATGCGCGCGAGCTGGATGATGTCGCCGATACGCACGTTCGACGGGCAGGCCACTTCGCAGCGTTTGCAGTTGAGGCAGTATTTGAGCGCCTCGTCGTAGAAGCCGGGCTGTTTCAGGCGCAGGCGTTCGCCGTCGGGCCCCGCCTGCTTCGGCCCCGGGAAGAGCGGATTGGCAGCCGCCGCGGGGCAGTAGACCGTGCAGACAGTACATTTGATGCACTGCTCGAAATTGTTTTCACTGTATTCCGTCATCATAACCTTACTCGTTTAAAATCCGTTCGGCGGCGGCCAGCGCCGTGAGCATCGAAACACCTGCGCCGCACCCCTCCTTCACGGGATTGAATCCCGCCAGTCCGGCGCCGATCACGTAGAGGTTCTCCACCGCACGCCCGTCGCGCAGGCCGCGCAGGTGCTCGTCGCACTTCACGCCGAAGAGTTCGAACGGCTGCGCCGCGAACAGGTCGCGGTCGTACCATGCGCCGCGGTCGGCGGCACAGGCCACGTCCAGCCCGAACAGCGGCTCGCGCACGCCGTCCATCCCGGCCACCAACCCCTGACTGAAATAGCTGCCCGTGGCGAGCACGTAGCTGTCGGCCTCGAAGGCGATGTCGCCGTGGTCGGCCGTGTAGAGCGCCGTGATGCGGCCGCCTTCGGCCTCGTAACGCACGGCGGTGTCGCCCAGCATGTAGACGCCGCCCGACTGCTGGAAGTAGCGCCGCAGCTGCAACTGCGCCTGCAATCCCGGGACGGACGGGGGCAGCGTGGCCACCATCGCCACGGGACGGCCCGCCTGCCGTTCGAGTTGCGCCGCCGCATCGCGGCGGTCGATCCCCAGCACGGCGGGCAGCAACACCGCTTCGGCATCGCCCGCCTCGCGCCGCAGGATCCGGGCCAACTCGTCGAGATTCTCCTGCCGGTCGAAGATGCGGGCGATATTGGCCGAACGCATCTCGCTGGGATTGTTGCGGATCGTTTCGAGCGCCGGCATGTTGAACGTGCGCACCGCGCACTCCGTCCCCATGCGGCGGAATCCCTCGGCGAGGAACTGCGTATAGAAATCGAGGAAGCCCTCGGCATTGAACAGCACCGCCTTGCGCCACGGCAGCGCATCGGACGCTTCGCTGCGCACATACCCCGCCAGCGTCAGCCACGCGGGTTTCAGCCCGCCCATCGGCGTGAGCCGGTAGTGGTTACGGGCTGCATCGCCCTCGACGGCGACGCCCGCCTCCGCGAGCAGTGCGGCGGCCTCGGCCGCCAGCGCCCCGAAACGTTCGGCGCCGATGCGGGCGTAAGGGTGTTCGGGAGCCTGCCGGATCGTCTCGGCCACCGACTCCGCGGGAGCGGTCACGGGCGTACCGTCGGGCAGCGCGCCCAGCAGATCGAACGACCCCGACGAGAAGTGCAGCGCGCTCTGCCCCGAAGAGATGATGGCGCAGCGCCGCCCCGCTTTCGAAAGGCGGATGCCGCAGACGAGTCCCGCCAGGCCGCCGCCGATGATTACACTATCGAATTTCATATCGTCATTTCGTATTGTTAGCACTCGTTAAACCGCACACGCCGTCGTAGAGCCACATCGTGAACTCGCTCTCGCGCAGCGTATCGCCCCACGCCACGGGGGCCATGCCCTTCCAGCGTTCGTTGAGGAACGCCGTCAGATCCTCCTTGGCGCGCCGCACGCAGTACTTGCCCGCTTCGGCCATCAGCCCCGCGGCGCGGCAGGCGCACAACTCGCCCTGACAGGTACCCATGCCCACACGGGTGCGCCGGCGCAGGTCGACCAGATTGTTCACGTCCAGCTCATTGAGCGCATACTCCACCTCGCCGACCGACACCTCCTCGCATTCGCACACCAGCGAACGCCGGGCGGCATCGCCCGCAGCCACCTTGCCGGCCATGTCGCCGTGACGGTGGATCGACGAGGCGCGCTGCGCCACCGGCACCGAGATCAGACGACGATTGACCTCCTCCTCCGGCTCGCGCGAGCCGGGCAACTTCTCCTCGGCGGTGGTACATTTGGCCGTAAGATTCAACTTTTTGCAAATCAAGTCGGTCGTCCACTCCGCCATCAGACGGTAGGTCATCAGCTTGCCGCCCGTGATGGTCACGAAGCCCTCCAACCCGTCGCGCGTGGCGTGGTCGAGCACCACGATGCCGCGGCTCACGCTGCGGCCGCTCGGATCGTCGTCCGACGCTACCAGCGGACGCACGCCGGCGTAGGCGCGCAGGATGCGCGTATGTTCCAGCGACGGGGCCAGTTTCATTCCCTCGCGCAGCAGCAGGTCGACCTCGTCGGCCGTCACGTACATGTCGTCCACCTCGTCGAAGGGCACCTTGCTCGACGTGGTGCCGATCAGCGAGATCGTATCGCCCGGCTCCAGGATGTCGGCGTCGGCCGGCTTGCGGCAGCGGTTGAGCACGATGTTGTTCACCCTGTGGCCGAAGATCAGCAGCGAGCCCTTGGCCGGCAGCATGTTGACCGTCACCCCCGCCTTGCGGGCGATGTCGTGCCCCCAGATGCCGCCCGCGTTGACCACCACCTGCGCGCGGTATTCGGCCGTCTGGCCCGTCTTGCGGTCGAGCACCTTGACGCCCGTGATGCGGTTCTGTTCGCGCAGGAAGTCGAGCACCTCGTGGTAGGTCAGCACCTCGGCGCCGTGCGCCTTGGCATCGATGACGTTGGCGGCCGTCAGCCGGAACGGATCGACCGCGCCGTCGGGAACGCGCACCGCGCCGATCATCGCCGGATTGGCCGACGGTTCGAGTCGCAGCGCCTCCTTCGGGTCGATCACGTCGGCCCGGATACCCGCCGCACGACACGCTTCGACGAACTTGGCCTGGAATTCCAGCCCGTCTTCGGGCAGGCTCAGGAACAGACCGTCGGTCTGCTCGACGCAATGGCTGGCGATCCGGCGCAGGATCATGTTCTCCTTGATGCACTCCTCGGCCGATTCGCGGTCCGTCACGGCATAGCGTGCGCCGCTGTGCAACAGACCGTGATTACGGCCCGTCGCACCCGTGGCGATGTCGCCGCGTTCGAGCAACAGCGCACGGATACCGCGCAGGGAGCAGTCGCGGGCCACACCCGCACCCGTAGCGCCGCCGCCGATAATAATCACATCGAATTGCTTTGTCATAGGATATTTTCGTTTTCGATTATTTTCCGCATACAAAGGAACGCATAAAACGAAAAATTTCAAAATAAAACCGTAAAAATTTCATAACGAAACCGACATTTCTTCGAGCCGTCCTCCTTTCCGAATGTCAAAATCCCCCTCCTCACGGACATAGCGCCCGACAATCGCAAACGAAACCGGACGAAAAGCGGGACGGCATTCCGCCGTCCCGCGTCGCAAATTCGTCCGAAAGAGGGGTCAACGACCCGCCGCGAGGGTGAAATCGCCCATCAGACCGTAGTCCTGCTGCACGTAGTCCTTACCGGAGGGATACTCCTTGACCCCGCGCCAGAAGGCCGGCGTGATCCGTTTGAAGTGCGCGGCGTGCAGCGGCCCCATGAGGTTGTAGTTGCTGCCCACGACCTTCACCTCCACGCGGTTGCGGCCTGCCACGATCCACTCCGTCACGTCGACCGTATACGGCTCCGCATAGACGATACCGGCCGAACGGCCGTTGACGAGCACCTCGCAGACCGTACCCTTCCACTCGCCCAGCGCCACTTCGTAGTAGGGAGCCTTTTCGGCGACATCGAACTCCCGCGCATAGGTCACCTTGCCGGGATAGCAGGGCCAGCCCTGCGCCTTCCAGCTGCCGGCGGCGAAATCGCCCGGAGCGACGATGTTCCACCCTTTGGCAGCCGGTTCGAGCCGGAAATCGCCCAAGATGTAGATCGGTTCGATCTCGGCCAGCACGCGCATCGGCGAGCACTCCATCGTCAGCACGTTCTCACCCGTGCGCACGGCATCGCCGAGGGGCATGAAGCGCATTTCGGGATCGATCCAGTGCTTGTCGGGCAGGGCTTTCAGCTCCACGCCGTTGAGCGTCACGCGGTAGAGTTCGGGCTGCTCGACGACGGCCTGCAAGCGGCTGCGGTCGACACCGGACGTCACCGTGAACCGGTACGACGCCTTGAATCCGCCCATCGTGAAGGTGTCGCGGCGCACGGTATGGTCGCGGAACTGCACCGAGGTGCTCCACGGATTGCCGGCCTTGAAGCCGTGATGCTGGTAGGCGAGTTTGGCCGCGTCGTAACTGTTCAGATCCGGATAGACCTTGCCGTCGAGTTCCAGATCGCAGAAATCGATCGTCATCACGTTGGGCGCGTCGGGCTTCGCCGTCAGACCTCCCGCGGCAGGAACCGCCGTCAGCACGCGCCGCGCAGGTGCAGGCGCCAACCCTTCGCGCTCCTCGTCGAAGACGTAGAGCAGCAGGCTGCCGGCCGGATGGAGATCGTAGGCGATCGTCAGCCGGTCGCCCTCGCGCTGCGCCTCGTAGCCGCGGATCTCGCCCGTGCGGGTATCGAGCAGCGCGGCCTGACGCCCTTGCAGCGTCACCGTACCCCGGACGGGGCGCGTGAGGCTCGAATTGGCGAGGAACAACAGCTGTCCGTCGTCCATGCGGCGGCGATGGTGGAAGAGGTAGTTGCCCTCCGGCGCATCGAATGCGATTTCGGGCGTGGCGAAGAGCGAGTAGTCGATCGGTTCGCCCGCATCGGCGCGCGTCACCTTCGCCGGATCGGCGAAGAAGGCCTCCGCCTCGGCGCTCCTCGCACCGTCCACATACTGCGGCGTACCGTAGGCGATGATCCGGCCGCCCTTCGCGGCGAACCGTTCGAGCAGGTCGAACGTCGCGGCGTCGACGTTCTCCATCTGCGCCGGCAGCACCACCGTCCCGTAGGCGCGTTTACCCACGACGAAGCGGTCGCCCTTGACCGAACCGTGGTTGAGCAGGATGTTCTCCGACCCCAGATCGAACTCCACCTGATGCCGTTCCAATGCGGTGATGAAGGCCTGGAACTCCTCGCCCATCGTCCGCCAGCGGTTCGGGCGCGGCGCGTTGTAGGTGTAGTACATCCAGATCGAGGTGGTGGGTTCGAGCACCAGCACGTCGTTGTACTGGCCGCCCGACGAGAGCGCCAGCGACAGACGGGCGAAGTGGAGGTTCAGCTCGCGGTAATACTCCCACCACGGCGAATGGGGCGTGAAGGCGGGCGGATAGTCGTACTTGCGCGCACCGGCGATGCTCAGCGGTGCGATATGCTGGTTCATGAAGTTCACGCCCAGCGCATATTCCCAGTCGCCCTGACGCTTGAAGTCGCGCAGCGTCATGTCCCAACCGCCGCCGCCGTAGGATTCGCTCAGCTTGCGCACGCGCCCCATCTGGTTGGCCGCACTGTTGACCTCCTTCACAGAACGCACGTTGCCGAAGTGGGCGTTGGGCGATTCGACATCGAATTTGTTGTACAGCAGGTCGATGCCCGGCATCTGCTGCCAGGCGTACATAGCCATGTTGTCGGGGTTGTGCCCCATGTCGGGCCACCCGTGCTCCCAGAAATGGCCGGTGAAGACCAGGTTGTTGCGCTCGCAATAGTCGTGGCAGACCTTGATGTAGCGATCCAGGAAGAGATTCATCAGCACGTCGCGGTAGTTGTGCCGCACCTGCCGCCACGGACCGACCTCCTCCCAGAGCGAGACCAGATTGGGTTCGAGATCGTATCCCCAGCGGGCGCGGAAGGCATCGAACAGGTCGGGTGTCCAGCGGATCGACTCGCGGTCGGTCACCACGATCTGCGGCTCGTCGGTGAACCAGCCCGGAACGGTGCCGCCGAACTCCTCGCCCACGACCTTCTTGTAACCGTCGAGCGTCAGTTCGATGAATTTGTCGGCCACGCCCTCGTGCATCAGATCCACGTACGAGAAGCCGCTGTACCACGGCGACGTGGGGTTGTAAGCCTTGTAGAAGAGGTAGTAATCGCCCTTTTCGCCACGCCGCGAAGCCGCTTCGGCCGTAATGTCGGTGAAGGCGTCGCCTTCGCGTCGCAGGCAGCAGAAGAAGCGGTCGACCGTATCGGGCAGCACCCCGGCACGCAGGTATTTGAGCGCCACGCCCTCGTCGTAGCTCTCGGGCATCGCCTCGTTGACGTGGCCGCCTGCGAAACCGCTCGGATAGGAGTTCTCGTCGTAGATCCAGACATTCATGTCCAGTTCGCGGCCCTTCTCCATCGTATGGCGGAAGAGCGAGAACCAGTTGTCGTCGAGATACTGCGTCACCATGCCCGGACGGGGGTGTACGAAGACGCCGCCGAAGCCCTTGTCTTTGAGGTCGGCCATCGCTTCGTCGATCCATTCGGACGTCACGACCTTGTTCCAGACGAAGAGCGGCGCCGAGCCGTACTCCTTGGAAGGTGCCGCGAACTGCGCGCTCAGGCTCTCGAAATCTTCCGCAGCCGGAAGGTTGCGCCCGTCCGGCGCAGCGCAGGCGACGGTCAACAGCCCCAAAAGGGGCCATACCGCGCTCCGTAATGTTCGTTTCATCGGTTGCATAACAAGTCAGATTAATGGTAGGTTTGTTCTCTCTGCCGGCTGTAAACTCTCCGCCGCCTTCACCGGCCGGCGGAGAGTTTTTCGTCGGTATCCGCGGGCGATCAATACCCGGGATTCTGCTCCATCGCCGTGTTAGTGTTCATCTCACCGACCGGAATGGGCCACAGGTAGTCGCGGTTGGGGTTGAAGACGCGCGTCTGGGCCAGGTAGCGGTCGTCGGCACCCGGAGGCGTCGCGCCGTAGACCTCGCCGTTCATCACCTGCTCGGCGATCCGCCAGCGGCGGATATCGAACAGACGGTGTCCCTCGAAGGCCAGTTCCACACGGCGCTCGCGGCGTACCAGTTCGCGCAGCTTCGTCTGCGTAGCGTACTTCGTGCGATCCACGGGCGGCATTCCCGCACGGTCGCGGATGTCGTCGAGATAGTCGTAGATATTCGGATCGCTCAGCTGGTTCAGCTCGATGGCAGCTTCGACGTAGTTGAGCAGCACCACCGCATAGCGCATGTTCTGGAAGTCGAGCTTGCCGCCGTCCGTACTGCTGTAATTGGTGCGGTCGGTTTCGTTCGCCCACTTCTTGATCCAGTAACCGGTCTTCGTCGAACCCTCCTTGCCGATGGCGTCCTTGTGCGAAGGCTCCCACGGATGGGCCGTATAGCCGAGGAAGGTCTCGGTGGGGAAGATGATCGACATGCCCAGACGCGGATCGCGCTTTTCGGGCTGCGGGTCGAGCTGGTAGGCCCGTTTCTCGTCGGCGGGCAGTTCGTCGAGCGTGCGGCCGTCGAGCAACTCGAACTCGTCGACGAGCGACGCCGTGGGCGACAGACCGGTCTGGCCGTTACCGCCGTCGGGCGGAGCCAGACGGCGCTGCACCTGACGCATACCCAGCTCGGTGGTGAGGATCGACTCCTTCGTGTCGTTGTTGTAGGCCTCGTGAATGAACTGCCGGCGGAAGCTGTCGGCCGGATCGGCCGTGCTGCGATAGAGGTCGTAAATTCCCAGCTTGACTACCTCCTCGGCCCACTTCTTGGCATTGGCCCAGTCGCCGACATAGAGATAGAGGTAGGACATCCACGCATAGCAGGCGCCCTTCGTCCAGCGCCAGCGCTCCGACTTGGTCTGCGGCACGACCGGCAGGTTGTGCGACGCACCCTCCAACTCGCCGGCGATCCAGTCGACGACCTCCTGCTGCGGACGGCGCACGAGGAACTGCTCGGTCGGCAGCGTCGAGTGGTCGACGAGCGGAATATCGCCGAAGAAGAGGAAGAGCTCCAAATGGTAGAACGCCCTGAGCGCACGCGCCTCGGCGGCGAAACGGTCGACGGTCTGGATGCCTTCGTGCGGCGCCGCGTCGGGGGCCACCGTCGCCTGCTGGTAGTGCTCCATGAAGCGGCAGCAACGGCGTATCA
>ERZ857521.2506-NODE-2506-length-17472-cov-16.732273_pt1 | contig 17472 bp, 8 predicted proteins | sample MGYA00519701_ERZ857521 | MGnify/ENA primary metagenome ERZ857521 (study PRJEB31778, sample SAMEA3449346) | human gut metagenome | biome: human gut; feature: human-associated habitat; material: faeces | place: United Kingdom | collected 2010/2012 ...
TTATCCCACTTGATAAGGAATTGATTTTCGAGTCAGTTAAGAAGACTGGTAAACTTATGTTGGTCAATGATGCTTATAAGACTGGTGGATTCATCGGTGAGATTGCTGCTATGGTTACAGAAAGTGAAGCGTTTGATTACCTTGACCACCCAATTGTACGTTTGGCAAGTGAGGATGTGCCTGTACCTTATGCGCGTGTTTTGGAACAAGCGGTTCTTCCAGATGTTGAAAAGATTAAGGCTGCTATTATCAAGATAGCCAATAAAGGAAACTAACTTTCTAGCGACGGTTAAGTGATATTTCTCGCTAGTAAAATGTGTTTCTTGTTTTAACTGTGGGAGTATCGGAAATTATAATTTAAAGTAGAAAGGAGAGGGCGTTAAAGCGTTTGAGTCAATTTGAACTCGAACGAAATGCTTCGGAATTTAGATAGTTTTACTGGTGTGCAAGCACACTAACGTAAAACTCCTAAAATTCTGTCGCATTTTAGCGTTCTTAGTATCATAAAATATGGCTTTTGAGATTATTATGCCTAAGCTTGGTGTTGACATGCAGGAAGGCGAAATCATCGAGTGGAAAAAACAAGAGGGTGATGTGGTTAATGAGGGAGATATCCTTCTTGAAATCATGTCAGATAAAACGAACATGGAACTTGAAGCAGAAGATTCTGGTGTTCTTTTGAAGATTACGCGTCAGGCTGGTGAAACTGTACCAGTTACTGAGGTTATTGGTTATATTGGAGCAGAAGGTGAAGTTTTGGCTGATAACGCAGCTAGCGCGCCAGCTGCTGAACCTGCGCCAAAAGTTGAAAAAGTTGCCGCTGTAGCAGAGCCTGTAGTAGCAGCGCAAACGCAAGCACCTATCGTTCACGAAGGCGGCAAGGTACGTGCAACACCTAAGGCTCGAAAGGTGGCGCGTGAGTTGGGGATTGACCTCGCTCAAGTTCCAGGAACTGGAGCAAAAGGTCGTGTTCATGCTGATGACGTTGAAAACTTTAAGGGTGCTCAACCTAAGGCGACTCCATTGGCACGTAAGATTGCAGCGGACCTTGGTATTGACTTAGCTAGCGTATCTGGAACAGGCTTTGGTGGTAAGATTACTAAGGAAGACATCCTTGCAATCAGTGCCCCAGCGCAAGTTAAGGAAGCGGCTGCTGCACCTGTGGTTGAAGCTAAACCTGAAAAAGTCTTGCCAGAAGGCGTGGAAGTTATCCCAATGTCTGCTATGCGTAAGGCAATTTCTAAGGGAATGACGCACTCATACTTGACTGCACCAACCTTTACTCTTAACTATGACGTGGACATGACTAACCTTATGGCTCTTCGTAAGCAAGTCCTAGACCCAATCATGAATAAGACTGGTATGAAGGTAACCTTCACGGATTTGATTGGCTTGGCAGTTGTGCGTACCCTTATGAAAGAGGAACACCGTTACCTCAATGCATCCTTGATTGACGATGCGCAAAATATCGAATTACATAAATTTGTTAATCTCGGTATTGCGGTTGGTCTCGATGATGGCTTGATTGTACCAGTTGTTCACGGTGCAGATAAGATGAGTTTATCTGAGTTTGTTGTGGCCTCTAAGGATGTCATCAAGAAGGCTCAGGCTGGTAAATTGAAGGCTGCTGAAATGTCAGGTTCAACCTTCTCTATTACTAACTTGGGAATGTTTGGAACCAAATCATTTAACCCAATCATCAACCAACCAAACTCAGCTATCCTTGGTGTTTCAGCAACGATTCAAACTCCAGTTGTTGTTGATGGGGAAGTTGTCGTGCGTCCAATCATGGGTCTATGCTTGACAATTGACCACCGTATTGTAGATGGTATGAATGGTGCTAAATTCATGGTCGATTTGAAGCATTTGATTGAAAATCCAATGGAATTGTTGATTTAAGAAAAAATATCTGAAAACTGAAGTTTTAAATAGAAAGGAGAGGGCGTTAAAGCGTTTGAGTCGATTTGAACTCGAACGAAATGCTTCGGAATTTAGATAGTTTTACTTGTGTGCAAGCACACTAACGTAAAACTCCTAAAATTCTGTCGCATTTTAGCGTTCTTAGTATCATAAAATATGGCTTTTGAGATTATTATGCCTAAGCTTGGTGTTGACATGCAGGAAGGCGAAATCATCGAGTGGAAAAAACAAGAGGGTGATGTGGTTAATGAGGGAGATATCCTTCTTGAAATCATGTCAGATAAAACGAACATGGAACTTGAAGCAGAAGATTCTGGTGTTCTTTTGAAGATTACGCGTCAGGCTGGTGAAACTGTACCAGTTACTGAGGTAATTGGTTATATTGGAGCAGAAGGTGAAGTTGTGTCTGATAAGGCAGCTAGCGCACCTGTTTCAGAAGCAACTGCCCAGTTGGAATCAGTAGGTCTTGAAGTTCCTAAAGCTCCTGCCCAAGCTGCTCCAGCAGCAGCTGCAGAAAAAGCACCGCTTGCTGATAATGAGTACGATATTATCGTTGTCGGTGGTGGTCCTGCTGGATACTATTCTGCCATTCGTGGTGCACAACTTGGTGGTAAGGTTGCCATCGTTGAAAAATCTGAATTTGGTGGAACTTGTTTGAATAAAGGATGTATCCCAACTAAGACCTACCTTAAAAATGCAGAAATCCTTGATGGACTTAAGATTGCTGCAGGTCGTGGTATCAACCTAGCGTCAACAAACTACACTATCGATATGGATAAGACAGTTGACTTTAAGAACTCTGTTGTTAAGACTCTTACTGGTGGTGTTCAAGGTCTTTTGAAGGCTAACAAGGTCACTATTTTCAATGGTCTTGGTCAAGTTAATCCAGATAAGACAGTTACTATTGGTTCAGAAACAATCAAGGGACGTAACATTATTCTTGCGACTGGATCAAAAGTATCTCGTATCAATATTCCTGGTATTGAGTCACAACTTGTGATGACATCGGATGATATCCTTGATTTGCGTGAATTGCCTAAATCACTTGCAGTTATGGGTGGTGGTGTCGTTGGTATCGAGCTTGGTCTTGTTTATGCCTCATACGGTGTAGAAGTGACTGTTGTTGAGATGGCTGACCGCATTATTCCTGCTATGGATAAAGAAGTGTCACTTGAACTTCAAAAAATCCTTGCTAAGAAGGGTATGAAGATCATGACATCTGTTGGGGTTTCTGAGATTGTAGAAGCTAACAACCAATTGACCCTTAAACTTAATAATGGTGAAGAGATTGTAGCGGATCGTGCCCTTCTTTCAATCGGTCGTGTCCCTCAATTGGATGGTCTTGAAAATCTTAACCTTGAACTTGACCGTGGTCGTATCAAAGTTAATGCTTATCAAGAAACATCAATCCCAGGAATCTACGCACCAGGTGATGTTAACGGAACTAAGATGCTTGCTCACGCGGCTTACCGTATGGGTGAAGTTGCCGCTGAAAATGCTATGCGTGGCAATGTCCGTAAGGCTCACCTTGACTACACACCAGCAGCTGTCTACACTCACCCAGAAGTAGCAATGTGTGGTCTTACTGAAGAAGATGCACGCGCTAAATACGGTGATGTTCTCGTTGGTAAATCAAGCTTTGCTGGTAACGGGCGTGCCATTGCTTCAAACGAAGCCCAAGGTTTTGTTAAAGTCGTTGCAGATGCGAAGTACCATGAAATCCTTGGTGTTCACATTATCGGTCCAGCCGCAGCTGAATTGATTAACGAAGCATCAACAATTATGGAAAATGAATTGACTGTAGATGAACTCTTGCAATCTATCCACGGTCACCCAACCTTCTCTGAAAATATGTATGAAGCCTTTGCTGATGTACTTGGAGAAGCTATCCATAACCCACCAAAACGTAAATAATGCCAATAAAATTCTCGGACGGATGTTCGGGAATTTTTCTTTTGTCACACATTTTCATCTTTAATGATATGTCCTAAGTTTGTCACTATTTTTCCAAAACTAATCCGAATATATAGTTAAAGGGTTTTCATATTGAACGAATAGTAAGGTTATAAGTTTTTAGAGTTTTATAATCTTTCTATTTTGTTTAGAAAACTTTAAGTATTGACCTTTCCATTAGAGTTTTTCTATGGTAAAATGGTTGACGTATTAAAAATGAAAAAGGAAAGTTAAATGCGAACGAAAGATTTTATCTACTATGCTAGTGCGGCTGTTCTCTTGGCTGTGACAACTCAGGTTGCTCAAGCTGATGAAGTGGCGACACAAACGCCTTCTGTTACTGAAGGAAATCAGTATCAGCCTGCGACAGCAGCTGAGATTTTTGGTGGAGAAGCGGCTTTACCGGCAACTCCTAGCTCAACTGTTTCAGCACCTACAACCACGAGTGAAGTGGCAAAACCTAGTGCTCCAGCGGCATCTACGTCTCCTGCCTCACAAAGTTCAGAGACTGTAACAGTAACAGCATCAACTTCAGTAGCTAACTCTACTGTTGCTGTAGCATCGACTTCAGCAACAACTACAGTTGCAAGTTCAGAAAGTACGACGGTTTCAACAAATTCTACGGCTTCTGAAGCTTCAAATAATACTACTGTGACACCTGCTAAATTGACGAATTCTACGGATGTTTCTTCGTCAAACCTCAAGGTTCAGCCAAAGACGTTTATTGATGTCAGCAGCCATAATGGTGATATCAGTGTAGATGAATACCGTGCTCTTGCACGCCAAGGTGTGGGTGGTGTCGTTGTCAAGTTGACTGAGGACACTTGGTACAACAACCCTAAAGCACCATCACAAGTTCGCAATGCTCAAATCGCTGGTCTTCAAGTATCAACCTATCATTTTTCTCGATACACAACTGAGGAAGAAGCACGTGCAGAAGCTCGTTTCTACATTCAAGCTGCACAAAAACTGAACCTTCCAAAGAGTACTGTTATGGTTAATGATTTCGAAGACTCTAAGATGCTTCCAAATATCAACCGTAACACTCAAGCTTGGGTTAACGAAATGCGTAAGCATTGCTACAACAACTTGATGTTCTACACAAGTGCTAGCTGGTTGGATGAGAACAATCTAGGATACCGTGGACCTGTCTCAACCTCTCAATTTGGGATTGAGAATTTCTGGGTTGCCCAGTACCCATCATCAACTCTTACAGCAACAAGCGCTAAAAACATGCGCTATAATGCTAAAACTGGTGCATGGCAGTTTTCAGCTACGGCTAATCTCTTGCCAGGTAAACATGTCTTTGACCATAGCGTGGACTATACAGGACGTTTCACAGCCAATGCCAGTGTCGAAGCAGATCCAACCCAAGGTGACTTGAGCGGAGTCATTTCTATTGTTAATAACAATCCAACTCTTGGTAGCTTTGACGTTGTTATCTCTAATGTTAAGGCACCAAATGGTGTTCAAACTGTCTCTGTTCCAATTTGGTCAGAAATCAATGGCCAAGATGACATTATCTGGTATACGGCTAACCGTCAAAATAATGGAACTTATACAGTAAACGTTAAGGCTTCAGCTCACAAAAACTCAACCGGTCTTTATAACATCCACCTTTATTATATTCAAAAAGATGGTCAATTAACTGGTGTTGGCGGAACAACAACTCAGGTCTTCATTGGTAAGACACCAGAGCAGTTAAAACCTAAAGCAAGTTTTGCTATTGAAAATAATAATGCTAAGGCAGGAACTTTTGATGCCGTTATCACTAATATCTCAGCACCACTAGGTGTTAAAGAGGTTTTAGTCCCATCATGGAGTCTTGAAAATGGTCAAGACGACCTTATTTGGCATAAGGCAACCAAGCAAAATGATGGTAGCTATCGTGTCACCATTAAGGCAAGTGAGCATAAGGGCAATAAAGGGAATTACCGTGCTGATGCCTACATCGTGGACAACGCTAACAATCGTCATTATATTGCCGAAAAAGTAGTGTCTGTTGATTATGCTCGACCAAGTGGTGTCCTTACAATTGAAAACAATAATACTGCAGCAGGTACTTTTGATGCCGTTGTTCGTAATATCGTTGCTCCTACAGGTTTGAAAGAGGTTCTTGTTCCTTCATGGAGTTTAGCTGGTGGTCAAGATGACCTTATCTGGCATAAGGCAAGTCGTCAAGCCGATGGTTCTTACCGAGTGACTATCAAGGCAAAGGATCATAAGAATTCAACTGGTAAATACCGTGCTGATGCCTACATTGTAGATGACTCTAACAAACGTTTCTATCTCACTGAAAAAGTGGTAGAAGTTACTCAAACTCGCCCTAGTGCAAGTCTCGTTATTGAAAATAATAATGCTGATTTAGGTACTTTTGACGCTGTTATCCGTAATATCGTTGCACCAAATGGGGTTAAGGAAGTCTTAGTTCCATCATGGAGTCTAGTTAACGGACAAGATGATCTTGTTTGGCACAAAGCTAGTCGCCAATCTGATGGTAGCTACCGTGTTACTATTAAGGCTAGTGAGCATAAGAATTCTCTAGGCAATTACCGTGCTGACGTTTATATCGTAGATAATGCCAACCAACGTCATTATGTCACTGAAACAATTGTGGATGTGAAACATAATAAACCAGTAGGTACCATTTCAGTAGTTAATAACAATAAAGATACTGGTACTTTTGATGTCATTATCAGTGATGTTTATAGTCCTAAAGGTGTTCGTACTGTTCAAGTACCTATTTGGTCTGAAAAAGATGGTCAAGATGATATTCGTTGGTATGAAGCAACACGTCAAGCTAATGGCACTTATGCGGTAAATGTTCAAGCTACTAACCACAAAAATTCAACAGGCTTGTACAATATTCATTTGTACTACATTTTAAATGATGGGTCACAAGTTGGTGTAGGAGGGACAACGACAACTCTTGAATTCCGTAATGCTAAGACTAAAACGCAAACCTATATCACTAATGTTAACTCAGAAGCAGGTAGTTTTACAGTTGTAGTTGATCAAGCGCCACAAGGACGTCAGATTAAGAATATCCGTGTAGCTGTATGGTCAGAAAGCAACCAAGGAAACCTTTCTTGGTACAATACGGCACCTACTGGAACACATACTGAAATCAATGTATCGACTGTTAATCATAAGAATCTCATCGGTAACTATACGACTCATGTTTATGTAGACTATGTAGACAATACTGTAGACGGATTCAACCTTGGTGAGACAGCTCTTGCTCCACGTAATCGTCGTGTTGAGCCTCAGACGACTTATTATTCTCAACGTGATCCTCGTTGGGCTTCTAAGTGGTATGGTGTCAGCAATATGGATCAATCTGGCTGTGTTCCAACATCACTTGCCATGACTTTTACAGATATCTTAGGAACTGTCATTGCACCAACGACAGTTGCGGATTATTTGTACTACAATACAAATTCATTTAATAAAACATCAGTTGCTGGTACAGATGCAGATGGTATTGTATTAGCAAGTAAAAATTGGGGTCTGAAGAGCAACGTACTTTCAAGTATTGCTAACATTGCCTCAGCTTTGATGTCAGGGCAACACGTTTTGGCGGCAGTAGGAGCAAGTCAATTTATCAATTATCCTTACACGCATGAAATCGTACTTCATGGCTATGATAATGGTAAAACATATGTTCGTGATCCATTTAACGCCAATAACAATGGATGGTATTCATTGGATTACATTCATGGTGTTCAGAGTAGAGATGCAATGGATACTAAGCTTGGTGCACCATTCTTCTCTGTCTTTGCTTAATCTATCAATCAAAGGTCTTTAGAAGGAAACTTCTAAGGGCTTTTTTAGTGTAAATTTTTGATAGTCATATTTTGTAGTTATCCATTTTCAGAATATTATATACACGTATGAAATCTTATATTTATAGGTTTTTAGGTTCTTTATTTGGATAATGTTGATACTTTTAGCATGGAAATTACTTATTTTTTTATCATTTTTATAGTTTTTTTAGAGAATTATCACTTTTGCTCTATTCGTAAGACATTTTCTATGGTAAAATGGGTGACGTATTAAAAAGTGTCAAAGGAAAGTTAAATGCGAACAAAAGATTTTATCTACTATGCCAGTGCAGCTGTTCTCATGGCGGTGACTACTCAGGTAGCCAGTGCTGATGAGGTAGCTACGCAAATGCCTACGGTTACTGAAGGGAACCAGTATCAACCTGCGACAGCAGCAGAAATTTTTGGTGGTGGGGCAGTTCTTGCACAAGAGTTACCATCAGCAAGACCAAGTTCAACTGTTGCGGAAACACCTACAGCCACAAGTGAAGTAGCAAACTCAAGTGCTCCACAAGTTAGTCAAGCAAGCTCAACAACGATTGTAGCATCTGAATCAAGAGTCGTTGCCTCTGAATCTGTAGTTCAGGCGAACACAGTGGCGAGTTCAGAAAATGTGACGGTATCGACTGCTTCTGAGGTTTCAAACAATACCGTGGCTGAACCTGCTAAGTTGACTCATTCTCATGATACTGATGTTCTAAAACCTAAGGCAAGCTTCTCAATTGAGAACAACAACAAGGTAACTGGTACCTTTGATGCAGTGGTTCGAGATATTGTTGCACCATTGGGTGTTAAAGAGGTTCTTATCCCATCTTGGAGTCTAGCCAATGGACAAGATGATTTGATTTGGCATAAGGCAGCCAAGCAAATGGACGGCTCTTATCGTGTAACGATTAAGGCGGTTGATCACAAGGGTGAAGCCGGCAATTACCGTGCAGATGCCTATGTTGTTGACCGAACAAATAAGAGACATTATATTTCTGAGAAAGTAGTCTCTGTAACTTACTCTCGTCCAAGCGCAAACCTAACTATTGAAAATAATAATGCAGCTACAGGCACTTTTGATGCTGTGGTGAAAAACATCATAGCTCCTACAGGTCTGAAAGAAATCTTAGTACCGTCATGGAGTTTAGTTGGTGGTCAAGATGATTTGATTTGGCATAAGGCTACGAAACAAGCGGATGGTTCTTACCGTGCTACCATTAAGGCAAGTGACCACAAAAATTCAACCGGTAAATACCGTGCCGATGCTTATATTGTAGATAATTTTAACAAGCGTTTCTACTTGACTGAAAAAGTGGTGGAAGTTAGCCAATCGCGTCCAAGTGCCAGCCTAACGATTGAAAATAACAATGCTACGACAGGTACTTTTGATGCTGTGGTTCGTAATATTGTTGCACCGTATGGCTTGAAGGAAATCTTGGTCCCATCATGGAGTCTTGTTAATGGACAGGATGACTTGGTTTGGCATAAGGCAAGTAAGTAAGCAGACGGAAGCTATCGTGTGACGATTAAGGCTTCAGATCACAAACATTCAACTGGTAAATACAGAGCGGATGTTTATCTCGTCGATAAGGATGGCAACCGTCAGTATTTGACTGAGACCGTGGTTGATGTCAATGAAACTAAGCCAAGTGGTAGTATTTCTATCTTAAATAACAATGGCGCTGGCACTTTTGATGTGGTCATCAGCGATGTTTATAGCCCTAAGGGTGTCCGAACGGTTCAAGTCCCAGTCTGGTCTGAGGCTGATGGTCAAGACGATATTCGTTGGTATGAAGCGACACGTCAAACTGATGGCAATTACAAGGTTACTGTTCAAGTAGCTAACCACAAAAACGTAACTGGTCTTTACAATGTTCATCTTTACTATATCCAAAATGATGGCTCACGAATTGGTGTAGGGGGCACACAAACAAAAGTTACTTTGTCAGATCCCAAAGCCGACCTTGCTATCACTGGTCTCAACAATGCTACGGGTAGCTATGATCTTGTCATTTCAAATTTAGTTGCCCCACGAGGTTTTAAAGAAGTCTTGGTTCCAACCTGGTCAGAAAAGAACGGCCAAGATGATATCATCTGGTACAAGGCAGCTAAGCAAGCTAATGGAGACCATAAGGTAACCGTTCGTTCAAGCAACCATAAGGGTGATAGCGGTCTTTATAATTCTCATGTCTATTTGGTTGACAATGACGGTAAATACATTGGCCTAGGTGGTAAACAAGTGACACTTGATATCACTAAGACTCAGGGAACTTTGACCATCACAAACAACGATAAAAACCGTGGAACCTTTGATGTTCTTATCACCAATCTGACGAATCCAAGTGGTATTTCAGGTGTCCTTATCCCTGTCTGGTCTGAGCAAAATGGCCAGGATGATCTTGTTTGGCATAATGCCACAAAACAGGATGATGGTTCTTATAAAGTAACTATTTCAGCAAGCCAACACAAGTGGAATTCAGGCAAGTACATCGTTCATGGCTATATTGTTGATGCTTCAGGTAAGAATATTGGCTTTGGGGCAACTTCAGCTGATGTGGTAGCCCCTAAGAAAATCGGTTCGGCATCAAGAGGAAACTACGATGTTTTAAATAAGGTTGTCTATCTGGATGCTGGGCATGGTGGCTATGATCCAGGGGCTTCTTACTTTGGTATCTCTGAAAAGAGCTTGACTTTGGCTATCCAAAGCCGTGTGAAAGCTAAACTAGAAGCAGAAGGGTATCAAGTTGTGACCACACGCACAAGTGATACCTATGTTGACTTGACGGACCGTTCACGTGCAGCCAATGCCTCTGAATCTGATATCTTCGTAAGTATTCACATCAATGCTTCAGGAAGTTCTGCAGCACAGGGAATTGAGACTTATTATTACCAACCTTATGCAGAATACCCATCACGTATTAATGCGACCTACCATGCCAATTCAACTCGATTGAGCATGAGTGATACCTTGGCCAATGCCATCCAGTCTAGCCTGATTAATGCGATTGGCGCTCAAAACCAAGGCGTGAAACGTCAAACCTTTGCGGTCTTGCGTGAGACAACAGCACCAGCAGTTCTCCTTGAACTAGGTTTCTTGTCAAATCCTCAAGAAGCAGCTCGATTGAATACCTCTGCTTATCAGGAGACTTTAGCTAACGCAATTGTGGCAGGGATTAAGCGTTACTATTCTATTTATAATTAATAGATTGAGAGAATCTTATGGTTCTCTCTTTTTTAATTTTTAAAGAGAGAAAACGCTTGCATAAATGAAAGCTAAATGGTATATTAAAAAACATGAAAACGTTAACAAAAGGAGTTTCTATGAAAAGAAATACTCAAGCTAATGATGGAAAAATCCTTCGTTATAGCCTTCGCAAGTACAAGTTAGGTTTGGCTTCTGTAACCATTGGAGCTATTTTTTTGAGCTTTTCTGCTGTTCAAGTCGTCAAGGCAGATGAAGCAGTATCAACGACCGAATCAAGCACACAGGTAGAACCAGCTGATTCTAGTCTTACTACCAGTGGACTAGTAACTGAAACGCCAACAGCTCCTGTAACAGCTGAGAATACCTCTGTTTCCAAGGTAAATGAGCCAGTTTCTCTTCCAGAAGGAAATACTGGCCGTACTGAGACTACCAAGCTAACTGAAACTAGCGAAAACACGCCAAAAACAGTAAGTACTAGTAATAGTCAAGCTCTTACGAATGCATCTGAGGATCCTATTGCTGAGGGGACTATTCGCTTGCATTTCCAAGAGTTGCCAAGTTCAGACAAGTCATCTCTTGGTCTTTGGACCTGGGATGATGTTGAGACACCATCATCTCAGAAGGGGGCCTGGCCGACAGGGGCAACCTCATTTGCTGAAGCCAAACAGGATGATTATGGTGTCTATTTAGATGTGAAGTTGTCTTCAGCACCTAAAAAACTTAGCTTCTTGATTAATAATGCCGCTGGAACGAACCTTTCAGGGGATAAAGCAGTCGAAATTCTTAGCCCTCAAATGAATGAGGCCTGGATTGACAAGGATTTTCAAGTTTACAGCTATCAACCTATCCCTCAAGACCACGTTCGTATCAATTATTTCCGTACGGATGGTGACTATAGCAATAAGTCTGTCTGGTATTGGGGTGACGTTAAGGACGCTCCAAGCAATTGGCCTGATGGTGTCAATTTCCAACCGAATGGTAAGTATGGTGCCTACTTAGATATTCCACTAACACAAGCCGCAAAATCGATAGGATTTTTACTCTTAGATGAGAGCAAAACAGGAGATGATGTGAAAATTCAGGCAAATGATTATAAATTTAGTGACTTGAAAAAATCTCGTCAGCTTTTCGTACGAGATACTGATCCGACAGTCTACACCAACCCTTACTTTGTCAAGGATGTGCGTTTGACTGGGGCTCAGCAGCTTAGTCCAAGCAAAATCGAACTTAGCTTTACCAACTTAGACGAGGTCTCATCTGAAGATATTCTCAAAGAACTTAAGGTGACGGATAAGGATGGTAACAGTGTCACTCTTAAACAGCTTGACTTGGATGCTAAACTTAAAAAAGCTACTTTAACAGGTGATTTTGCTGCAGAAAATCTACCTTACAAGGTCACTTTAGGCAGTGATAGTTTTAAAACATCTGAGAGCTGGCAATTAAAGGATGCCCTCTACAGTTACGATGGCGAATTGGGTGCTCGTTTAGAAGAAAATGGTACTAAGGCACATGTGACACTTTGGTCACCAAGTGCTGATCAAGTAGACATCATTGTCTATGATAAGAATAATCAAGACAAGGTACTTGCTGAACACGCTCTAAGCCAAGGCCCTCGAGGTACTTGGCAAGCTGACCTACATGCGACTGATTTTGGCCTTGAAAACTTAACAGGCTATTTCTATCAATACCGCATTAAACGTGGAGATCAGTCAGTAATTGTTCTTGATCCTTATGCGAAATCTCTGGCTGCTTGGAATAGTGACGATGCTAGCAAGGGTCCTGAACACAAGATTGCCAAGGCTGCCTTTGTAGATCCTGCTAATTATGGACCAAAAGATCTTGACTATGCTAAGATTCCTAACTTTAAGTCTCGTGAAGATGCTATCATTTATGAGGCTCATGTCCGTGATTTCACCTCTGACAAGGCTATCTCAGCTGAATTGAAGCACCAGTTTGGGACATTTGCAGCCTTTGCGGAGCGTTTGGATTATCTTAAAGATCTTGGGGTCACCCATATCCAGCTTTTGCCAGTATTGAGCTACTATTTTGTTAATGAATTGCAAAATGGCAAGCGTTTGGATGCCTATGCTTCAAGCGATAGTAACTACAACTGGGGCTATGATCCACAAAACTATTTCTCTTTGACGGGTATGTATTCTGAAAACCCTAGTGATCCGGCTAAACGTATCGAAGAATTCAAGAATTTAGTTGCAGCTATTCATGCACACGGTATGGGCGTTATCTTGGATGTGGTCTACAATCATACAGCCAAGACAGCTATTTTCGAAGACCTTGAGCCAAATTACTATCACTTTATGGATGCTGATGGCACTCCTCGTTCGAGTTTTGGAGGCGGTCGTCTAGGTACGCCCCACTATATGAGCCGTCGTGTCTTGGTGGATTCCATTGCTTATTTGACTAAGGAATACAAAGTGGATGGTTTCCGCTTTGATATGATGGGTGACCATGATGCTGAAAGTATCGAGCAAGCATACAATACTGCACGCGCCCTTAATCCAAATCTCATTATGCTTGGTGAGGGTTGGGTGACTTATGCTGGCGATGAAAATAGCCCTGTTCAGCCTGCCGATCAGTCTTGGATGAAAGACACAGATACCGTAGCTGTATTTTCAGATGATATTCGAAATACCCTCAAATCAGGTTATCCAAACGAGGGAACACCGGCCTTCATCACAGGTGGAAAACGTGATATTAATAAGGTTTTTGATAATATCAAGGCACAGCCAACTAACTTTGAGGCTGATTCACCAGGAGATGTTATTCAGTATATTGCTGCTCATGATAATTTGACCCTTTTTGATATCATCGCCCAATCAATCAAGAAGGATCCAAGCAAGCCTGAGAATAATGCTGAAATTCATCGTCGCTTGCGTTTAGGGAACCTCATGATCTTGACTGCTCAGGGAACACCATTTATTCACTCTGGTCAGGAATACGGTCGCACCAAACAGTTCCGTGATCCTGCCTACCGTTATCCTGTATCTGAGGACAAGGTGCCGAATAAGTCACACCTCTTAGTTGATGAAAAGGGTAATCCATTTGACTATCCTTACTTCATCCATGATTCTTATGATTCAAGTGACGCGGTTAACCATTTTGACTGGACTAAGGCGACTGATAGCCAGGCCTTCCCAGAAAATACGAAAACGCGTGCCTTTACCAAAGGGTTAATTGCCTTACGTAAGTCGACAGATGCCTTCAATTTCAAATCGAAAGCGGATGTGGATGCTCGTGTGACGCTATTGACAGTTCCTGGTCAGGACAATGTCGCTCAAGAAGATTTGGTATTGGGATACCAAACTGTTGCTTCGAATGGAGACCGTTACCTTGTCTATGTCAATGCTGATAGCAAGGCTCGTCAGTTTGATTTGAGCAAGATTACAAATGGCCTATCTTATCTGGTTTTGGCAGATGGCAGTCAAGTCAATTTATCTGGAATTAGTGAGTTATCAGGTGTTGCAATCAACAATCATATCTTGACCTTGGACCCACTAACAGCGACTATTATTCGTTTGACTAATGCTCAGACGCCAACTGAGGCAGTAGATCAGCCTTCTGAGAAGACTGAGTCATTTGGTGGAAAAGAGACTGAGGTAACTAAAACAAGAGTCCAGACCTCAAGTCAAGAGGACCTTGTCGGAGATGCTGAGCTTGTTAACCATGGCAATGGTCAGGCTAAGACTGAAGCTAGTCGTCAAACTGATAAGCAACTGCCATCTACTGGTGAAAAGACAAATCGTGGACTCTTTGTAGCAGGTCTGCTAAGTATTCTTAGCCTAGGATTCCTTCGAAAACGTCGTCCAAAATAATAAGTAACAACAGGTTATTTCCTGTTGTTTTTCTTTTATTTAGAATCATTCTTATCTGCTCTTTAGAATAGTTCTTAAATAGCCTAAAACCGTTGACAGTGCTGGTTTCTTCTGTTAGTTTAGATATGTTCTCTTACATACGAGAGATCATTATTGACTTATCATCGTTCGTTCTTTATTAATGTTAAAACGACGATTCACATATATAACGACAAATGTCGAACACTATCTTGAAAATAGGAGACATTCATGAAAAAACTTAGCAAACTTGGTGTTGTTCTTTTGGCATCAGGACTTTTATTGACGGCTTGTGCTAAATCTGGTAATTCAAGTAATTCTAGCTCATCTAGCTCATCTAGCTCAAAACTCACAGCTAGTGAGCAAAAACAATTGAAGCAGGCTACAAGTGATTACAAGACTTTCGTTGAAGGCGAAATCGATCAGCTTTTGAAAGATACTGAAGGATTCAGTGAAACCCTCAAGTCAGGAAATCTTGAAGAAGCCAAGAAACAATACCCATTGGTTCGTATGGCTTACGAACGTTCAGAACCAATTGCCGAAAGCTTTGGTGAGTCTGACGTGAAAATCGACTACCGTTTGGTTGATTACATGGACGAAAATAAATCAGAAGATGGCTGGTCAGGTTTCCACCGTATTGAACGTATCATGTGGCAAGACAACACGACTGATGGTACAGCTGCCTATGCAGATCAATTGGTTAACGATATCAAGGAACTCAAGGCTAAAATTGCAACTGTTAAAGTCACTCCAGATATCATGTTGACTGGAGCTGTAGACCTTCTTAACGAAGTTGCCACTCAAAAGATTACAGGTGAAGAAGAAGTCTTTTCACACACTGATCTTTACGACTTCCGTGCCAATATTGAAGGGGCTGAAAAAATCTTTGAATTCTTCAAGCCGTTGATCCAAAAGAAAGATGCTAAGCTTGTTAAGACTTTGGAAACAGAATTCAAGAATGTCAATGGTCTTTTAGACAAACACATGACTGATGAGAAAAACTATAAGTCTTATACAGATTTGAGTGAGGCAGATACTAAGGAATTGGCCGAAGCTGTAACTAAACTTGGTGAACCATTATCACAAATGGGTGTTATCCTAGATGGGAAATAAGAAAAATGACTGACGAAAAATTTTTAGATAAAAAAATGGACCGTCGTGAATTTCTTAAAAAAGCAGGTATTGGAGGGGCTGGGCTTGCGCTTGGTCTTTCTGGTGCATCTGCTTTTTTCGCTAATCAGGATAGTTCAACAAAAAAAGCCCTTGATGGGGATGAAGATATTAGCTTCTTTGGTAAGCATCAGGCTGGGATTACGACTCCCATGCAGAAGGCTTGCTACTTGGTGGTTCTAGACCTCCATACAACTGATAAAAAAGAAGTGATCCAGCTCTTTAAAGACTGGACAGACTATAGTAGTAAATTGGTCGAAGGAGAGCTAGTCAAAAAAGACGGCTCCAATGCCCTCTTACCTCCAACAGATACAGGTGAAACAGTGGGACTCAACCCCTATCGCTTGAGCCTGACTTTTGGTGTTTCGGCTGATTTTCTTAAAAAACTTGGCTTGGAATCCAAGCGTCCTAAGCTCTTCCGTGATTTGCCTCCATTTCCAAAGGAGCAGTTGCAGGACAAGTATACGGGTGGAGATATCGTCATCCAAGCCTGTGCGGATGATGAACAGGTAGCCTTTCATGCTGTTCGAAATCTGATCCGCAAAGGTCGTAATAAAATCACCATGAAGTGGAGCAAATCTGGCTTTGCAGCTATCGGAGACCGTAAGGAAACGCCTCGAAATCTCTTTGGTTTCAAGGACGGTACTGCCAATGTTACGACTGAAAAGGAATTCGACAAGGTTGTCTGGACTGATAGTAAGGATTGGATGAAGGGTGGTTCTTATATGGCTCTTCGTCTGGTACAGATGCACTTGGAGACTTGGGATCGTACCAATTTGCAGGAACAGGAAAACACCTTTGGTCGCTATAAGGAATCAGGTGCGCCCTTTGGTAAGAAAGATGAGTTTGACGAAGTAGATCTCTCAAAACTACCAGTAGATTCGCATGTGCGTTTGGCTAAAGAAGTAGACCTTCCTATCTTACGTCGTTCCTATTCTTATTCTGATGGTATTGATGAGAGAACTGGCCAGTTTGATGCAGGCTTGATTTTCATTGCCTACCAGAAGGATCCAGACCGTTTTGTCAAAATACAGACCAACCTTGGTGCTGTAGACAAGATGAATGAGTACATCACTCATATCGGAAGCGGGCTCTTTGCTTGCTTTGCTGGCGTGGAGAAAGGAGGCTATCTTGGTCAAGCACTCTTTGAATAAACTCCTCGTTTTGCTTGGACTTCTAGCTCTATTCTTGACCTATCCAGTTGCTGCTGAATCTTATAGTGATCTCTATATTAAAATCACAGATGCAACAACAGCTGTTCAAAACAAGGATCAAGCAAAAGCTAAGGAATTAGTCGGTGAGATTAAGACTGATTTCGAAACAAAAGAAAATCACGATTCCAAGGCTGGTAAAAAAGTTAGCAAGGCTCTTGATATTAAAGGTGACGTGACAGAAGAGGACCTAACCTCTATCTCGTCAGCCCTTCTTAAATTTGAGAAAGAGCAAAATCCTGTTGACTTGGATGCCGAAAAGGAAAAACTTGAGACCCGTCTCAATCCTTATTTCAAGAATTTACAGGATGCCATTACGGCCAAAGACCTGGCTGCAACACGCAAAACTTACAGTG
>ERZ857521.2527-NODE-2527-length-17379-cov-2.928827_pt1 | contig 17379 bp, 15 predicted proteins | sample MGYA00519701_ERZ857521 | MGnify/ENA primary metagenome ERZ857521 (study PRJEB31778, sample SAMEA3449346) | human gut metagenome | biome: human gut; feature: human-associated habitat; material: faeces | place: United Kingdom | collected 2010/2012 ...
GAAATAGGCTATGCGTTGCGTGACCCGAAGTTGAACTGCGTTCAACTTCCCAGGCTTAGAGAAAAATGGCGAAAGCCTTTGCGTTGGAAGCGCCAAGTCGCGCTTAAACTTTCTGCATCATTTTACCTTTGCGTTGCGCGACATGAAATTGAACAAAGTTCAATTTCCCTAGTTTCTGTAAGGGCTTTTGTAAGAGAAAAAGTTCCCGGGAAATTTACGTTTCGCACAACCCAAGCAAAACCTTCCGGTGAACGGTTTTGCGCCGATGAACTAAAATTTGTTTGGCACCGTCCTATGTTTAGGACGATGCGCTCCAATCTCAAAGAAAGGAACAAACCTGCTATGATTCGAACCTATCAGCCCGCCGATCTGGACCGCCTGATGCAGCTTTGGCTGCAGGGAAACCTGCAGGCGCACCCCTTTGTCCCGGCAAGCTACTGGGAGGAAAATGCTCCCGACGTGCGCCAGCAGCTGCCGCAGGCGCGGCTTTTTCTCTATGAGGATGCGCAGGGCGTGCAGGGTTTTCTGGGGCTGGTGGACGGCTACATTGCGGGAATCTTTGTCGATGCCGCTGCGCGCTCGAAAGGAATCGGCCACGCGCTGATTGAGCGAGCTAAGCAAACCGAGCAGAAGCTGACCCTGCAGGTCTACCTGCAAAACGAGCGGGCCTGCCGCTTTTACCGGCGGGAAGGCTTTGTGGAGGCAAGGCGGGGAACCGACCCTGCCACCGGACAGATGGAGCTGCAGATGATTTGGACAAGATAGAAAAATCCCGCGTGGTGTCACGCGGGATTTTTTTAGATGGCTTACAGATAAAATTCCGGTTCCTTGCGGGGCTCCTTGAAGGTGGAGAGGCACCACGCGACCGAACCTTTGTAGGCGTCCGAGGTGAACTGCTTGGAGTGGATCGGGCACAAGCGCACGCAGGCCAGACACCGCAGGCACTTGCTGGCGTCCACCTTGCCAGGATCCTCGGCATCGATGGCGCCGACCGGGCAGTTGCGCACACACAGTCCACAGTGGGTGCAGCCGTTGACATTTTCCGGGCCCATTGGGTTGGAAGCGCCGCGCTCCCTGTAGGGGCGGTTGCCGGGGATGGTTCCCTTGGGCAGGGCGGAGAGATTCTGTTGGAGCTTCTCTGCGAGCTGCTTGCCGAAAGCTTTGGCCTTGGCAAGGTCGCTCTCGTCCGGGCGGCCGGTGGCGATCTCGCTGGTCAGCGAATGCTCGCCGATGCAGGCTGCTGCCGCGATGACGGCAAAGCCCTTTTCGGTCATCAGGTCCTCCATCTCGACCAGGCAGTCGTCATAGGCGCGGTTGCCGTAGACAGCAACGACGACGCACGGGGTGTTCTGGCCGCTGACATGCTGCTCCAGATACTCCCGCTCCAGCAGCGGCATCACGCCGCCATAGACCGGCGCGCCGGCCAGGACCAGCTCGTCCGGGCCAAAGGTAATGTCCGCGCTGCGGTTCTGCGGCAGGGTGAAGTCATACTCCTTCACCGGCAGGCCGATGCCCTCGGCGATGGCGCGCAGGTTTTTCTGGGTGGTTTTGGTGGCGCTGAAATAGACAAGAGAAACACAGTTTACCATTTTTTGTACCTCCTTCGCTGTTGATTGAATTATAACACCGAAGAGGCCGGTTTGCAACGCTGTGCAGGGGTAGCATGGGAAAAATGGGAAGGCTCAGCGCATCGAGACGGCGTTGCGGAAGATGACCTTGCCGCCGTAGGGGTAGTAGTCGATGCCTGTGGTGCCTTCGCCGAGCACAAAGTAGCTGGTTTCCACCAGCAGCGGGAAGGCGGTGGCGTCGTCCATCAGCATCGTTTCGGCCGCGGCGTACTGGCTTAAAATCTGCTGGCTGTCGTGGGAATTTTCCAGGCCGGACAGGGTGCTGTCGTAGCTTGCGCTCTGGTAGTAGGTGAAGTTGGAGCTGGAGGTGGAGAGGAAGCGGCTGAGGATGTCCGCCGGGGTGTTGGCGGAGGCCTGCAGCGGCACCAGAGCCACCTGATAGTCCCCAAGACTCAGTCGGGAGGAAAGCTCGTCGCGGGAAACCTCCACAATATTGACCGAAACTGCCAGCGTCTGCTGCCAGGCCTGCTGCAGCAGGCCGCACATCTCGGGAATCTGGCTGTCCGAGGGCACCAGCAGCTGGATGCTGCGAAGCGTGTCGGCCTCCAGCTCGTCCATGCCCGCGCGGTAGGCCTCATAGGCGGCCTGCGGGTTGTAGGTGTTGACGGTATTGACGGTGGTCTGCTCGGTGTAGGACTGGGTGAACAGGGTGATGGCCGGCGGTATCAGCCGGTCATAGGTGTGCAGGTTGTCCTGCTGGTTGGCGCGCAGGAAATCTTCCAGCGTGCTGCGGTCGATGGCGCGGATAAAGCCCTGCCGCACCTGCTGATTGGAAAAGGCGCTGTGGGTCTGGTTAAAGACCAGCGCCCAGACGGTCCCCTGCGTTTCCTCGCAGGAAAGCCCCGCCTGCTGGGCCTGCAGGTACTGTGAATAGTCGGCCAGGCAGCCGTCCGACCTGCCCTCCATCAGCAGCGAGAAGAAGGTGGGAGCCTCCTCGCCGCGCTCGGCCTGTGCGGATGTCTGGACATCGCGGTCCATATAGAGGTAGACGCCCGGCGTCTGCACCGCCTGCGCGTCGTAGTAGCTGCTGTTCTTTTTCAGGTAGATGCGGTTGCCGTTTTCCCACTGCATCAGCGTGAACGGGCCGTTGGAGAAGGTCTGCGAAATAGAGGTGCCGTACCGCCCGCCCGCCGCCTCAAACAGCTTCTGGCTGCAGGGCATCGCCGAGGAGTGGGCCAGGCTTTCCAAGAAGGAGGGGTCGGCGTAGCTCAGGGTAAAGACGACGGTGAGGTCGTCGGTGGCCTGCACGCCAAGCTCACTTGTCTGCAGCTCGCCGGAGAGCACCTGCTGGCTGTTCCGGATGGCGCTGTACAGCGAGGCGAAGGGGGAGGGGTAGATGCTGTTGAAGATGCGCTGGAAGGCAAAGACAAAGTCGTGGGCGGTGACCGGTGTGCTGTCGGCGTCGTCCCAGACCATGCCGTCGCGCAGATGAAAGGTATAGGTGAGCTGGTCGGCGGACACATCGTACCCTTCGATGACGCCGTTGGTCAGCTCCCCGGAGGGCAGCTGGCACATCAGCCCCTCCATGATGTTGTAGATCACCAGCTGTTCGTTTTCCTCATCGGCAAACTGCGGGTCCAAACTTTCCACATCGCCGGAGATGTCGTAGCGCACCAGCGACGAGCTGGCGCCGCACCCGCCCAGCAGCACCGGCAAAAGAAGCAGCAGGCAGACAATTTTATAAATTCCCATTTTCCAAGACAAAAGATGTACGCTCCTTTTATAGATACAGGCGGGCGCAGCCCGCTGTTGTTGTTCGAAAATCTTTTATGCAAACAGAGTATCTTCAGTGTATCATGCGCGCGGGGCAATTTCAATTCCAATATTATGAAACTTTCCTTTATTTTTCGCAAAGAGGGGACAGATGGGAAATTTTGCGCAGCAAAAGGGAAGAAGGTTGCAATCTGGGGCAATCGATGGTAGGATAGTATCATTGTTATGCGCTAAAGCGCAGGGCGTTTGGCGCGGCAAATTGTGTAATAAAAAATGATGAGACCAAATGACGAGATGAAGAGAGGGAGCGAGCAGATGAACATTGAAGAAATCTTCGGCGTGCGCGTGTTTGACGACGCAGCCATGAAAAAACGCCTGCCCAAGAAAGCCTATGAGAGCCTTTCCCGCACCCGCCGTCTGGGGGAAGCTTTGGACCCGGAGATCGCGGATGTGGTGGCCTGCGCCATGAAGGACTGGGCCATCGAGCAGGGAGCCACCCATTACTCCCACTGGTTCCAGCCGATGAACAATTTTACCGCCGGCAAACACGACGCCTTTCTTTCCACAACCGGAAAGGACGGCAGCATTTCGCTGGACTTTTCCAGCAAGGCGCTGATTCAGGGCGAGGCGGATTCCTCCTCCTTCCCGTCCGGCGGCCTGCGGGCAACCTTTGAGGCCAGGGGCTACACCACCTGGGACCCGACCTCCCCGGCCTTTGTGCGGGACGGGACGCTGTTTATCCCGACCGCCTTCTGCTCCTACAACGGCGAGGCGCTGGACGCCAAGACCCCGCTGCTGCGCTCGATGCAGGCGGTGTCCAAACAGGGCGTGCGCCTGCTGCGCGCTTTGGGGAACGAGGCGGTCAGCCGCATCATTCCGATGGTCGGCGCGGAGCAGGAGTATTTCCTGGTCGACTACAAGCTCTATGACCAGCGGCTGGATTTAAAAATCTGCGGCCGCACCCTGTTTGGTGCAAAGCCCTCCAAGGGGCAGGAGCTGGACGACCACTACTGCGGGCGCATCCGCATCCGGGTCGGCGAGTTCATGCAGGATCTGGACAAGAACCTCTGGGAGATGGGCGTCGCCAGCAAGACCAAGCACAACGAGGCCGCCCCGGCCCAGCACGAGCTGGCGCCGGAATACTCCACCGCCAACATCGCCTGCGACCACAACCAGCTGATTATGGAGACGATGCGCACCATCAGTAAAAAGCACGGCCTGGCCTGCCTGCTGCACGAGAAGCCGTTTGCCAGCGTCAACGGCTCGGGCAAGCACAACAACTTTTCGCTGTGCACCGACACCGGCGAGAATCTGCTCTCCCCCGGCAAGAACCCGGAGAGCAACCTGCAGTTTTTGCTGATGCTCTGTGCCTTCATCCGGGCGGTGGACCTGTACGCGGATCTGCTGCGGATGAGCGCGGCCTGCGCGGGCAACGACCAGCGCCTGGGCGGCTGTGAGGCGCCGCCGCCGATCATCTCGATTTTCCTGGGAAATCATCTGACCGGCATCCTCAACCACATCGCTGAGGGCGGCAGTCCCAACAAAGTTGCGCGCGAGCAGATGGACATCGGCGTGGAGGCGATCCCTTCGGTGACCAAGGACGAGACCGACCGCAACCGCACCTCGCCCTTTGCCTTCACCGGCAACAAGTTTGAGTTCCGCATGGTCGGCTCCTCCCAGTCGCTGGCCTATTCGGAGGTGGTGCTCGACACCATCCTGGCTGACTCCTTCGACGCCTTTGCCACTCGTCTGGAGGGTGCACAGGACAAGCAGGAGGAGATCTGCCATATCATCGCCGACACGATGCGCCAGCACGGCCGCGTCATCTACAATGGCAACAACTATTCGGAGGACTGGGTACGGGAGGCACAGCATCGAGGTCTGCCGGTGCTGCGCACCTCGGTGGAGGCGTTCCACACCCTGACCGACCCGAAGAACATCGAGCTGTTTGATCGCTATCGTGTCTTTTCGCCCAAGGAGACGGCGGCGCGGTATGAGATTCAACTGGACAACTACATCCACGTCATCCAGATCGAGGCGGCGACCATGCTGGAGATTGCAAAGCGGCAGATCATCCCCAGCTGCATCCAGTACAGCGGCAAGATTGCCGGCAGCCTGCGTCAGATGCAGGAGTGCGGACTCTCCGCCAAGCGGCTGCAGAACCATGTGGAGATGGTGGCCGAGTCGCTGGAGAGCATCATGGCGCTGACCGAGGAGCTGGAGCGGACGGTCAACCTGGCGTCCAGCTTTGAGGACCTGTACGCCCGGGCGCGGTACATGGCGGAGGACGTCTGCGGCGCGATGGATCGGCTGCGCACCCGCTGCGACGCGCTGGAGACGGTGGTGGACCGCCGCGACTGGCCGACGCCGACCTACACCGACCTCCTTCATAGAATCTAGGCGGCAGGCTGAGCCTGCACCCGATTCACGTATTGGTTAAGTGTGAGGTTTGAGCTTTTACCTCGTGGGACCAAGTTTCTATAAATGAAGTTTCGCTTCCTTTTCAAAAGGAAGCGGGTGTCCAGCGGGCAGCTGATTCGTACAATTCAGAAAAACCTCCCGTCGGGAGGTTTTTCCTTTTTGGAGCGCCTCGTTCCTGCCGCATAGAAAAAGCGTAGAACCAAGCGCTGTAGACCAATCGACAAAATTGTGCTACAATCAAAGGGCAAAGATAAAAACGCAACGTGAGGGCAGCGCCTTTGCTGCGCCCTTGCAGAGCCGGTAGGTAGCCCGGCCGCACCGAAAGGTGTAAGTAACCCTCCCTCCTTGGGTCGTCCGTTCTTTGTTCATCGCAAATCATAAAGGAGGAATTGTTATGGACAAAGTGTCGGGCAAGTTGACCGTGTTTTTTGAGGACCCGTTTTGGGTGGGCGTCTTTGAGCGCGTGACAAAGGGGCGCCTTTCCGTCTCCAAAGTGACCTTTGGGGCGGAGCCAAAGGAGCAGGAGGTGTACGCCTTCGTCCTCAAACAGTATCGCTGCCTGAGATTTAGTCCGGCTGTGGAGGCTGCAGTCAGACAAGCTGGCCATAATCCCAAGCGGCTCCAGCGCGAGGCCCGCAGGCAGACGCAGGAGACGGGGATTGGGACAAAATCGCAGCAGGCTTTGAAGCTGCAGCAAGAACAGTGGAAAGCGCAGAGAAAGGCAGGAGCCCGGGAAAAACGGGAGGAGGAAAAGGAGCGAAAGTTCTTGCTCAAACAAAAGAAAAAGAAGGAAAAGCACCGGGGCAGATAAGCTCCGGAAAAAGAAATCGAGGCGGCGTCCAACAGGACGCCGCCTCGATGCGGTTTTTACAGCTTTATCCAGTACCGCTGGGTGATGCGGTCAGGCATTTCAATCTCGTTTTCCAGCACGCCGCCGTTGTGCTGGATAGTTTTGGCCGAGCCGATGTTGGTCTTGTCGCAGGTGAGCAGCACCCGGTCGATGCCGAGCTTGCGGCACTCCTCCAACCCTAGTCGAAGCATCTCGACGGCGTAGCCCTGCCGCCGGCGGGAAGGGCGCACGCTGTAGCCGATGTGGCCGCCGAACTTGAGCAGCCCTTCGTTTAAGCGGTGGCGGATGTCGATCATGCCGATCAGCTCCCCGGTCTGCTGCAGGACCGCCAGGTAGGTGGAGGCGGGAACCTTGTCGGGCGGGGTTGTTTCCTCCGAACGGTAGGCCAGATTTTTCCGGTACCATCCGGCAAAGTCCTGGGCGTCGGCAAGGCCCCCTGTGCCGTCCAGATGCTGGTCGTTATTACTGAAAAACTCCTCGCGATAATCCCAAATTGCCTGCTCGTCGGCTGCGGTCGGCAGCACCAGTTTTAATCTGTCCATTTCGTTCCCTCCCAGAAATTGTAAAAGTGAAAATCATGCTGCTTTGGTGGAATGATTTTTTCTATTATAGGGCAGGGAGGGGAGGATGTCAAGGATTTTCGTATATTTAGCTGTCTGTCGGCAACTTTCTTTGTTCAAATGTCGGATTGATTTTAGGAGAAAATTTTGGTATCCTGAGAGAAAGAAGCATTTCGATTCAGCTTGAAAAGGAGGAGAAAAGGATGAAGAGAGCGGTTTGGCTGTTGATTTTGGGATTGCTGTTTGCCTTGACCGGTTGTGGGAAGGAGGAGCCTTTGCAGGAAGCGTTCAGCCCGCAGCAGGTGGTTTTGTACGCGCGTTGGAGCGAAGGGGAATACTGCGTGGTTTCCCGTTCAGCTGACGGCGGCGCGGTGCAGGTCGACCGGTACGATGCAGAGCTGTCGCCGCTGGAAAGCGTGACGGCGGGGAGCTGGCAGGAACTGCAGGGCAACCTCCCGCCGGATTTTTGCGCGGCTGACCGGGAGCGCGGCGTGGTGGTGACTGGAGCGGAGGAGGTCGCCTTGGACGAAACGATGGGGGAACGGTTTGCCTTTGGGGAAGGGAATCTTCTCTACAGCAGCCCGCAGAAGGACGCGCTGTACTGGAGGAGCGCGGAAGGGATGCAGCAGTTTGCGATGGAGGGAATTGTGGACTTGGCGTACTTGGGAGACGGCAGGGCATGGGTGAAGCTGCTGGATGAGGATCACCGCAACACCAGCGTCATCTTTGACTTGAAGAATGGGGAGGCGCTGGCGCAGCAGCAAGGCAGCCACACGCTGGAGCGTTGGGGCGAGAAGGTGGTGCTGCGTCCCAGCCTGGTGGATGGAGATGTCTCCCAGCCGCTGTGGGCCTACGACTTTGCGTCGGGAGAGTGGCAGCAAATTGAGCTGGCGTCCGACCTGCAAAAAAACAATCTCCGCTTTAGTGCGGACGGAAGATATGCCGTCGCGGGGGACGATGCGGGCGTGTGGGTCTACGATACGGCTGATTTTGCGGTGGTTGGCAAACTGGCGCTGGAGAGCTACGACCTGTATGAAAACGGTTCTTTTCACACCGTCTCCAACGATGGGACGAGGGTGCTGTACAGGGGAGCAGGTCAAGATTGCGGCAATTTCGTGACGAGATAAAAACAGGTCCGCAGGCAACAAGACCGGCGGACCTGTACAAATTGGATGGCGCGGGCGGGGTATCGACCAGCCGAGACAAAAAGAAAAGCTCCGACCTTACGATCGAAGCTTTCTTTTTTGTGGTGCGGATAGCAGGACTTGAACCTGTATGAGTGTAACCTCACTAGAACCTGAATCTAGCGCGTCTGCCAATTCCGCCATATCCGCGAATCACGAGTGTTATTATAACATTGGATTGAGCGGTTGTCAACACCTTTTTGCAAAAAAAATTATTTTTTTTGCGATTTTTTTTCGCGGGGGCCCGGACGGCGCTTTGGTTTCTTGCGAACGCTGTAGCCAAAGGTGCCCAGCTTTTTGCCCGGCGCAAAATATTCCCCGTGCATATAGCAGGCAAGGTTGCACTGGTCCACGCAGAGCTTGCCGTTTTCGTCCAGGTACTGCTCGTCGACATTCACGCCCACGATGTCGGCCAGGAACATGTCGTGGCTGCCCAGCGGGGTGACGCTGCGGACCCGGCATTCCAGATTGATCGGGCACTCGGCGATGAGCGGCGCGCTCACCTGGTTGGCCTTAAAAGGGGTCAGCTTGCAGGCTTCAAACTTATCGACCTCCCGGCCCGATTTGACGCCGCACCAGTCCGCCTGCCGCACCAGGGATGCTGGGGTGAGGTTGATGACGAATTCGCCGCTTTGTTTGATGAGCTCATAGGAGTAGCGGCTGGGGCGCACCGAGATGTAGGTCATCGGGGGCTGGGAGTTGACGATGCCGGTCCAGGCCACGGTGATGATGTTCGGCTTTTCCATCGTGCCGCAGCTGACCATGGTGGGGGGAACGGGCGCCAGGAGGGTGGAGCCTTTCCAGAATACTTTTGCCATATTTTTCTGCCTTTCCATGTTGAGGTGTTGTTTTCAAGATTATAGCAGATCCTGCCCCGCAGGGCAAGCGGTTTTGCTTACGGCTTTTTCTTGTGCAGCTTGAGAGAAATTCCGCAGCCGCTGGCCGCCGCCTGTAGGGCGGCCCTTGCGAGGGACGCTTTCTTTTTGGGGTCGGGTTCCTGCTCAATTTGCTGGCGGATCTGCTGGACGGCAGATTCGAGCACATCCAGCGGCAGCAGGTTTGCTGCAGTGCAGAACAGCGTCTTCTGCCGCCCGTCATTGCAGTTTTGCAGCAGCCACAGCAAAAGGTCCTCCCGCATGGAAAGCTCTTCCAGCAGGCCCTCAGGGCTGCTCTCGCGCACCTGCTGCAGGTTGGCAAGCAGGTTGCTGTGGGGAAGAAAGGAATCGTACTGCACAGCTTCGGTCAGCCTTTGGCAGGGAAATTCGGCGCACTGGGAGCAGAACTCCGGGCGGCCATGTTCCAGACTGCACCGGATGATGGAGCAGGACTGGTGCCCCGCCCCTCCGCCGCAGCCGGGGCAGCCGTTTTGCATCTGGTGGATGGGACACAAAGCGCAGCAGAGCCCGCACAGACTGAGGGCAGGGTGGGCGCGCAGGTAATTTTTCATGACAATTGCTCCTTACAGATGCAGCCGGCGGCGCAGCTCGCGCCAGGTGTCCCGCCCGACAAAGAGCAGCAGCGCCGCTAAGTAGATGATGCCTGCGGCGGCGGTCAGCACCGTCGGCCAGGTGACGGTGGTCCAGCCGGGCAGCAAAAAGAGCAGCGGGACGATGCCGAACACCGAGGAGAGCACCATGTAGATGATGTAGTCGGTGATGTGCTGGCGGCGGATGATCGAGGTGATGCCGATGACAATCATCGCAAAGGCGCACAGCGCCGGGATGACGTAGTCGAACGACCAGCGCAGAAAGCCGGTCATCAGGTCAAAGATCACCGCCAGCAGCGCCAGGGTGACCACCTGATACAGCACATGCTTGCAGAACGAGCTGCGCTTGCGGATGGCCTGCGCCACCGTCAGCCAGCCGGCCCCCACCCCTGCCAGCACAAACAGCGACCACCAGTTGTGCGGCGTCAGCAGAAAGTTGAGCGCCAGGCACAGCACACAGGCCGCCACCGACACAAACAGCGACACCCGGATGAGCAGGTTGTGCTGGTGATAGATGGTGGGCAGATAGGGAAAGATTTCGTCGTCATAGTGGGGCTGTCCGTTGTCCTGAGCCTGCGTCAGCCGTCCCTGACACAGCGGACAGTGCTCGCGGGTGGACGGGACATAGACCCTGCATTTTTCACAGAATTTCATCGCAGATCATCCTCCAGCTTGTTGGACTGAATTTCCACCGGGATGCCCGCCTGGGTCAGCTGGCGGAAAAAGTTTTTCAGCACGTTGGTGCTGCGGAAGGCGGAGGTAAAGCTGACGGTCAGCTGGGAACCGAAGGAGCAGACGCAGGCCTGCAGCTTGTCGGTGCTGTCAAAGACGTCGAACCGGTCGACAAAAGGAACCGCCGCTTCGGGCAGGGTGACCTTGCCGATGTTGGAGATGCTGCCCGCCATGCAGGATTCGTTGAAGGCGTTGGCGATGCGCAGGATGGGGTCCTTGAGCACCAGAGGGATGGCGCGGGTGACAAGGTTGTGCTCCGCCTTGGAGAGGGCGGCCATCCGCGCGCCCAGCTGCTCGGCGGTCAGCTCCCGGGCAAAGACCTCCCTGACGTGCGCGATGACCTCCTCCAGCGTGCCCGGCCCCTGCGAAAAGTTGTAGCCGGCTTTGATGACGCCGAAAAAGTTGCGCGCGGTCTCGGACTGGAAGTAGTTGCGCAGGTTGACCGGCACATCCAGCACCACCGGGCGCTTCTTTTTGCGCAGCGGGATTTCCTGGGCAAAGGCAATGAGCATCATCGAGGTCAGCAGCACCGTCAGGGTGGTGTTGTAGCTTTTGGAGAGCCGCAGTACATCCTTCACCGGCATGATGCCCTCGATGATTTTGAGCCGCCCCTCCGGCACCCGGGCGCCTTTGAGCTGGCAGGAACGCTCGTTTTTGGTGCGGCGGGCCTTTTGGTGGGGGTCGTAGTATTTTAAAAAGCTGTCCTCGTCCCGCTCGGCGGTGGAGGCGTCGTATTCGATTTCTGGAAGCAGGTCGGGCAGCAGCTGCGGGTATTTGATGGCCAGATAGTTGCAGACCAGCGTCTTTAAAAACTGCAGCGCGCCGGTGCCGTCGGTCAGCGAGTGGTAGACCTCCAGGTTGATGCGGTTGCGCCAGCAGGTGACCTCAAACAGCAGGTTGCGGCTGCTGGGGTCATAGATCTGCCCGCAGGGCGGGCGGTATTCCGGTTCCACCACCGGCACCAGCTCGGTCTTTTCCAGGTAGTACCAGAACAGCCCGTGCTTGAGCACGCTGCGGAAGATGGGAAAGGTCTCCAATGTCTTTTCGGTGGCCTGCTGCAGAATGTCCTGATCCACCCACTCATTGAGCTGGCAGGCAAAGCGGAAGACCTTGGTGTCCTGCTTGTTGCTGGTGGGCGGAAAAATTTTGGCTGCGTTATCCAGCCTTGTCCAATCGGGTGACTGATCGCGCAAGCTCCTTCACCTCTTTTAATCTGACGTATTTTGATCGGGATTTGGGGAATCCCCGCTTTGACCCGGGGTGTCGCCGAAGGTCTCGGAGAGCACCTGGCCAAAGCCGCCTTCTTTCCCGGAAAGGAAGGCATTGATATACTGATAGGTTTTTTTGACCGGTTTAAATCCGGGGCTTAGGGACATGAAGCCGTGCAGCGCGTCGTGGATGCGGTGGATTTCCACATCGTTCCCGGCCTGCGCCAGCTTGATGCCGTAGGCCTCGCCCTCGTCGCGCAGCGGGTCATATTCGGCGGTGATGATGAGGGTGCGGGGCTGGCGGCTCAAATCCTTACTGACAAGCGGCGCGTAGTAAGGGTTTTGCAGGTCGTCGTCGCCGGAGCGGTAGAGCTTCATGTAGTCGACCATCCGCTTGCTGGTCAAAAGGTAGTCGGTGCCGTTTGTGCGCACCGACTCGAAGGGGGAATTTTCGGTGTGGTCGTTGTTGGTGGCCGGGTACAGCAAAATCTGCTGGCGGGGCATGAATTCCCCGCGGTCCCGCGCCATCAGCGAGACCACCGCCGCCAGGTTTCCGCCCGCGCTGTCGCCGATCAGGGTGATGTCCTCGGGCGTGATGCCGAACAGGTGGCACTGGGAGAAAATTTCCCGCGCGGCCAGATAGCAGTCCTCGGGCGCGGCGGGGAAGCGGTGCTCGGGGGCCAGGCGGTAGTCCACCGACACCACAATGTGGCGGGTCAGGCGGGCCATGTTGGTGCAAACCTTGTCGTAGGAGTCGATGTTGCCGGTGACCCAGCCGCCGCCGTGGAAGAACAGCAGCATGGGGAACACCCCCTCCACTTCGGGGGAGAAGACGCGCACCGGCACCTCGTGGTCGCTGGCCAGGATGTGGTGGTCCCAGATCTTATAAAAGGGGCGCAGCACATGCGGGTGGGAGGCGTTGACGGCGGCGCGCTGCAGGCGGTAGCCGTTTTTCTTGTCCAGAATCTCGGGGTAAGAGAGCGCCTTGAGGGCGGCGCGCATAAAGGGATTGATCGCCATAGAGCAGTATAACATCCTTCTTTTAAAAATCGCGGCGAAAGAGGCCGCATTTAATTCTATTATAGCCGATTTGCCCGGCAAAGCAAAGGCTCAAATATGCGGTGTTTTGTAAATTTTTAGTCTCAGGGGGCAATTTTACCGGCTTGCTGTAAAAATACTGTAAAAAGGCGCCGCAACGGTTTGCCAAGAAGGCGGTGGATGCTGTATAATAAAGAAGATTGCTCTCCTTTAGCGGAAAGGGGAGGGCCAGGAGCGACAGGGACAATTGTTTTTTAAGATAAAAGGAAGTGTGTTTTTTTGACGCGGGAAATTTACTACGACAACAGCGCCACCACCCGGACCCGGGAGGAAGCGGCCAAGCTGGTCTATGAGATGCTCACCGACTGCTACGGCAACCCCTCCTCGCTGCACCGCAAGGGCTTTGCCGCCCAGCAGCATCTGGAGCAGGCACGCGCGCAGATGGCGCAGGCGCTGGGCTGCCAGCCGGGGGAAATCTACTTCACCGCCGGCGGCACCGAGGCGGACAACCTCGCCATTCTGGGCGCGGCGCGGGCGCAGCAGCGCGCAGGCAGGCGGATTGTCACCACCGCCATCGAGCACGACGCAGTGCTCAACACCGTCGCCTTCCTCGAGAGCGAGGGGTGGGAGATTGTCCGCCTGAAGCCGGACCACGAGGGCAAAATCTCCGCCCAGCAGGTGCTGGACGCGGTAGACGGCAGGACGGTGCTGGTTTCGATGATGGCGGTCAACAACGAGGTGGGCAGCATCCTGCCGGTGGGGCAGGTCTGCCGCCAGCTGCGCAAAGCCTATCCCCGCCTGCTCATCCACTGCGACGCGGTGCAGGGCTTTTTGAAAGTGCCATTCTCAGCCAAAACGCTCGGCGCGGACATGATCCCCATCAGCGGCCACAAGATCCACGCCCCCAAGGGCTGCGGCGCTTTGTACATCAAAAAGGGCAGCCGCTTTCGCCCGGTGAGCTTTGGCGGCGGGCAGGAGAAGAATGTGCGCCCCGGCACCGAGCCGATCGCCAACCTGTGCGCCATGGGCCTCTCGGCCAGCCTGCTGATGGCGGAGCGGGAGGAAAATCACAAAAGAGTGACCGAAATTCGGGGCGCGCTTTTGGAGGGTTTGACAAAGTTGCCGGACATCTGCATCAATTCCCCCGCGGACTCGACACCATATATTCTGAATTTCTCCGCTTTGGGGGTGCGCTCCGAGATCATGCTCCATTTTCTGGAGGAGAAGGGAATCTATGTCTCCAGCGGGTCGGCCTGCGCCAAGGGGGAGCCAAGCCATGTGCTGCTGGCGATGGACCTTGCGCGTGAGCGCGCCGACAGCGCCATCCGTTTAAGCTTTGGCCGGTACAACACCCTCGACGAGGTCCCCGTCTTTCTGGAGGCGGTCAGCGAGGCGCTGAAGCGCTTCCGCCGCTAGGGACAAAAGGAACAGAACACGACTGATACACCCAAAGGAGTTTGTCAAGATATGAAAGAAATTATCCTGCTCAAAGACGGAGAGATCGCCCTGAAGGGCTTAAACCGCCACGCATTTGAGGACCGCCTGATCAAAAACGCCCGCCGCAAGCTGATGCCGGTGGGGTCCTTCCACTTCAAAAAGGCCCAGTCCACCATCTATGTGGAGCCGGACCGCGAGGACTATGACCTGGACGAGGCGGTGGAGCGGCTGCAGAAGGTGTTCGGCATCGCCGCCCTCACCCGCGCCTGCGTGGTGGAAAAGGACATCGAAGTCATCAAACGCACCGCTGCCGCATATTTAAAGGAGGAGCTGGAAGGCGTCTCGACCTTTAAGGTGGAGGCCAAGCGCTCGGATAAAACCTTCCCCTTAAAGTCCCCGGCCATCTGCGCCGAGGTGGGGGAGTACCTGCTGGAGCAGTACCCGCACCTGTCGGTGGATGTGCATGAGCCGGACCTTGTGGTGATGGTGGAGGTGCGCGACTTTGCGGCCTATGTCCACGGCGGCCAGATCAAGGGCGCGGGCGGCATCCCGGTGGGCAGCGGCGGCAAGGCCATGCTGCTGATCTCCGGCGGCATTGACAGCCCGGTGGCCGGCTACATGATGGCAAAGCGCGGACTGGAGATCCAGGCCATCCACTTTGTCTCCCCGCCGTACACCTCCGAGCGCGCCAAGCAGAAGGTCATCGACCTGGCGCAGAAGATGTGCTCCTACTGCGGGCGCATCAAGCTGCACATCGTGCCCTTCACCGAGATCCAGGAGGCCATCCGCGACCAGTGCCCGGAGGATCTGTTCACCATCATCATGCGCCGGTACATGATGAAGATTGCCTGCCGGGTCGCCAGAACGAGTGCGAGGCGCTGATCACCGGCGAGAGCGTCGGCCAGGTGGCCAGCCAGACCATCCAGGCCATCGCCTGCACCAACGAGGCCTGCGACATGCCGGTGCTGCGCCCGGTGATCGGCATGGACAAGGACGAGATCATCCTGACCTCCCGCAAGATCGACACCTTTGAGACCTCCATCCTGCCCTATGAGGACTGCTGCACCGTCTTTACGCCAAAGCACCCGCGCACCAAGCCCCAGCTGAAATTTGTAAAACTCGCCGAGGAACAGATGGACGCCGAGGCGCTGATTGCCCGGGCAATCGAGGGAATCGAGCTGCTGAACATCTCCAACTCGTAATTTTGGCAAAGATTCTTGCGCCAAGCAGGATTTACCGCTTGCAACAGCACGGCATTTGTATTATCATTTTTTTAGGAATTCTTCGGCCTCCTGGAAAAGACCGAAGCTGTAAATTGAGGTGGATATATTGAAAGTTTATGTAGTTGGGGCCGATGCCGCAAGACCTTCAGGACTGCTTGCGTCGCCCTATATGGAAAAGGAGATGCGGGTTCTGGGCTATCAGCCCGAGCTGCTTTCGGTTCGGGACGCAGGCGGCTTTTTGAAGGCGCTGCAAAACTGCGCGCAGCCGGACGCGCTGATCCTCTGTCCGCTCTCCGGCAATCTGCAGCAGGACGCCGCCTGCATCCAGGCGGTGGCGCAGGTCTGCCAGCGGGAGCTGGAGCCAAACGAGGGCGCGGTGAAGCATCTGGTCAAACGCCAGAAGCTCTCGCAGGAGCAGGCGCAGCAGCTTGCCCAGCTGCCGCAGGGCGCAAGGATTTTCCCCTGCCATCAGTCGGCGCTGCCCGGCTTTGAGGCCGCAGGGGAAGGGTTCCACATCGTGGTGATGCCCTCCGACCCGGAGGAGCAGATCAGCCTGTTCTTCAGCTACCTGTTCCAGATCCTCAAAAAGGCAAGCGCCTCCCCCTGCGTGGTGCGTGTGGCGCGGGTGATGGAGATGGACGCTGCCCAGGTGGAGCAGGCGCTGGCGGAGCTTCTGGACGCCCAGAGCCCCTGTGTAGCGGTCTACCCCAAAAAGTCGGAGGTCATCGTGCGCATCTGCGACAACAGCGCCGACCGCAGCAAGGCGGCACAGCGCTGCACCGCCGCTTTGCAGGCGGTGACCGAGCGGCTGGGCGACTGCGTCTACGGCATCGACGTCAACAGCATCGAGCACGCGGTGATGGCCAAGTGCGCCAAGAAGAATATCCGCCTTGCCTTTGCGGAGTCCGGTTCAGCGGGGCTTGCGGCCAAGCGCTTTGGCAACGCCGACAAGGAGGGCAAGCTGGTGGCCTCCACCTACAGCTGCCGCCCCGAGGAGATGGACCTGGAAAAGCTGGGGATCAACGATAAAATCGGCAAGACCTTCGGGCCGGTCAGCGCCAATGTCGCCGCGGCGATGGCGCTGGGCGCCTCCAAGCAGGAGCAAAAGGACCTGATGGGCCTGAGCGTCACCCTGCCAAACGCCGCCGTCAAGACAAGAAAGGCGTATATCGCCGCGGTTTTAAACGGCCGCTGTTTGATGCAGGAGCTGGACGCGGGCAACTACCGGTCGCTCACCCAGATGACCGCCGACGCGGTGGCGCGGCTGTTCAACATGGCCAGAAAGCTGGCGGACAGCTATCCGCAGGCGCCGCAGAACAGCTGCGATGCAGAGGAAGCAGTGCTGCAGGGCATGGAGGTCGTGCCGCAGAACGCGGCCCTGGCAGCGGCGGCCACCACCGCCGTCGCCGGCAAGAAGCGCAGGGGCAAAAAAAAGAAGCAGGAGCAGGACGCGCCGGCTTCCAAAGCACCCAAGGGCTTTAAGGGCATTCTGTACCGGCTGTTCCCCAACAAGGACGACGTCGGCTTTGAGAAGGTGCGCAAGATTCTGCTGTGGGTCTGCGTTTTGGTCTTCTGCGGTTCGGTGTTCTACCTGGTCGACTTCGGCGCGCAGAACAAAAAGTCGCAGGAGAACCTGGCCGCCCTGCAGAGCCAGATGGAGCAGGCGGAGAAGGATGTGGCCGAGGGCAAGATCAACGTCTCCAACATCGAGGGCTACCCCAACGACTATCTGGCCAAGTTCCAGGGCGAAGACGTCGGCCGCATCTTCCGCTTCCTCGGCATGACCGTGGGCTGCATAATACACGAAAAGGACAACGACGAGCGAAGGGAGGCCTACGCCTGCGACATCACCTACGGCACCAACAACGAGTTCGGCTTTGACTATCTCCGGGACAACAT
>ERZ857521.2537-NODE-2537-length-17323-cov-4.336982_pt1 | contig 17323 bp, 18 predicted proteins | sample MGYA00519701_ERZ857521 | MGnify/ENA primary metagenome ERZ857521 (study PRJEB31778, sample SAMEA3449346) | human gut metagenome | biome: human gut; feature: human-associated habitat; material: faeces | place: United Kingdom | collected 2010/2012 ...
GGGGATGCTCATGGTCGTGGGGATGCTCGTGGTCGTGGGGATGCTCGTGGTCATGAGGATGCTCGTGGACACTGGGGATGGGAGCGCCCATGGGGAGGTCATGGCTCTCCTCCTCCTCTCCGTGGACCCGCACCTCCATGCGGGTGCCCGCGATCCCGCAGCTTACCGCCGGCACCGCCTCCACCGTGATGCCGGGCAGGAGGCCGTTCATGGTCTTGAGAAAGTCTGCTTTTTGTTGCTCATCCAGCAGCTCATAGAGGGCGGCGGTCAGCATATCGCCTGCTGCGCCCATATTGCATTCCAGATACAGCGTTTTCATTGGATTCCCTCCATTTGATTGATACGGCTGGCCAGGTATCCGGCGCCAAAGCCGTTGTCGATGTTCACCACGCTCACCCCACTGGCGCAGGAGTTGAGCATGGACAGCAGGGCACTGACGCCGCCGAAGGAGGCGCCATAGCCCACGCTGGTGGGCACCGCGATGACGGGGCAGTCCACAAGGCCGCCCACCACGCTGGCAAGCGCGCCCTCCATGCCTGCCACGGCAATGACCACCCGGGCGCTCATGAGAGGCTCCAGACCGTGGCCTGCATGATACTCTCAGCGTGCGCCAAAAGCCGGTGGATGCCGGCCACGCCCACATCATAGAGCCGGGTGACGGCGTTGCCCAGGGCCTCGGCGGTGATGGCGGCCTCCTCGGCCACCCCCATGTCGCTGGTACCGCCGGTGGCCACCACGATGCTGCCCCGGCCCTCCAATGCCTTGGGGAAGACCACCGCCAGCCGGGCCAGGGCGTTGTAGCGCACCGGGAAGCGCTCGGACAGGGCGTCGGCGGTCTCTTGATTGATCCGGGTCACCAGGACGTTGGTGCACTCGCGCCGCTCCATGGATCCCAGGATCCCCAGGATCTGCTCCGTGGTCTTGGACTGGCCGAAGATCACCTCTGCCGCCCCCTGGCGCACCGCCCGGTGATAATCCACCTTGGCATAGCCCAGATCCTCAAAGGGAGAGAGTTTCAGCCGCAGCAGTGCCCCCTCGGGAGTCAGGTTTCCGTCCCGGACATCCTGCAGGACCGTTAAGATATCGTGCTTGTTGTCGCTCATATGTGTTGCCTCCTGTTAATCCGAGGGTGTGCGGGGCTGGGGATCCAGTTCCGCTTTGCCGGTCAGCGGCTCCAGCGCCGCCGCAATTTGCTGCCAGGAAGATTGGGCAAAGGGCTGTTGAGCAGCCGTCACCTGCACCAAGGCGCCGCCGTTACGCAGCCGCACCCGAAAGTCCCGCAGACCCAGGGCGGCCAGGGCGGCCTCTGCCTCCTCCACCCGGGCAAGATCATCCTGCCGCAGGGGTGTCCCTGTGGGGATGCGGGTGGCAAGACACGCATAGGCGGGTTTGTCCCAGGTGGGGAGCCCTGCTTCCCGACTCAGGCGGCGCACGTCCGCCTTGGTAAGGCCGCACTCCCGCAGGGGGGAGCGCACCTCCAGCTCCCGCAGGGCCCGCATGCCGGGGCGGTCGGAGGCATCGTCGGAGGCGTTGGTGCCGTCGATCACCAGGGGGAGCCCCGCTGCCTTCGCCGCCTCCAAAATGGCGGAGAAGATGGCCTGTTTACAGTGGTAGCACCGGTCCGGGGGATTTGCCGCCACCGCCGGCAGGGACAGTACATCCGCCTCCAGCACCGTCAGGGGCACGCCGCACTGCTGGGCCAGGGCCCGGGCGTCCGAGCGTTCAAAGGCGGGCTGAAAGGCGCTGTGTACAAAGAACGCCTGCCAGCCGCTGCCCCAGCGGCCCGCCGCCCAGCACAGCAGGGCGGAGTCCACCCCGCCGGAGAGGGCCAGGGCTCCCCGGGGATGCTCTGTGAAAAAGTCTTTGAGTTCCAAATCAACACCTCGCAGTTGCAAGTGAAAAAAAGAAAGACACACCCCTTATGGGTATGTCTTCAGACATGAAAGCGGCTCTGGCCGCCTTGATTCCGGTTGCGCAGGAAAAAAGGCTGCGTGCCGCAGCCGGGCGGGTCTTCTGATCCGCAGTTATAAAAAAATTATAGCAGTTCCGGCGGCTGCCGTCAAGGAAAATGTCCCGGGGGAGCTGCCGGTTGACACAGCCGGGGGAATATGGGAAAATTCTCTTAAAAAACCAGGGGAAAGGGTGAGGGAGATGTCAAAGTGGATTCTGGTGCCGGATTCCTTCAAGGGAACCATGTCCTCCCGGGAGGTCTGCGGGATTTTGCGGACGGAGCTGCTGGAGCAGATGCCGGAGGCGGAAGTGATCTCCCTGCCGGTGGCGGACGGCGGTGAGGGCAGCGTGGACGCCTTCCTGGAGGCCATGGGGGGCCGCCGTGTGCGGGTGTCCTGCACGGGGCCCGACGGGGCGCCTATGGAGGGCTTTTTCGGCCTCCTGAGCGACGGTACCACCGCCGTGGTGGAGATGGCGGCGGCTGCGGGCCTCCCCCTGCTGGAGGGCCGCCTGGATGTGGAGGGCGCCACCACCTACGGAGTGGGCGAGCTGCTCCTGGCCGCTGCGGAGGCGGGGGCCAGGAAGATCATCCTGGGCCTGGGAGGCAGCGCCACCAACGATGGCGGCTGCGGCTGCGCTGCGGCGCTGGGAGTGCGGTTCCTGGACGAAGCGGGGAAGGCCTTCATCCCGGTGGGCCGCACCCTGGAGCGCATCGCCCACATCAACAAAACCGGCCTTGCCCCGGCTCTGGCAGGCGTGGAGATCGTCACCATGTGTGATATCGACAATCCTCTGTGCGGCCCCAACGGTGCCGCGGCGGTGTTCGGCCCCCAGAAAGGGGCGGACGGCCCGGCGGTGGAGCGGCTGGACCGGGGACTGCATCATCTGGCGGAGGTGGTGCGGGCCGATCTGGACGTAGAGATCCTGGATCTGCCCGGCGCCGGTGCCGCCGGAGGAATGGGCGGCGGCATGGCGGCCTTTTTGGGCAGCCGCCTGCAAATGGGTATCGACGCGGTGCTGGATACGGCGGGCTTTGACGCCCTGCTGCCCGGAACCCGGGCGGTGATTACCGGAGAGGGCCGCATTGACGGCCAGAGCCTCCGGGGCAAGGTGGTAGTGGGCGTGGCCCGCCGGGCCAAAAAGGCGGGCGTTCCGGTGGTGGCCGTGGTGGGAGACATTGCGCCCGGCGCCGCTGCGGCCTATGAGGAGGGCGTCACCGCCATGTTTTCCACCAACCGCCGGGCGATCCCCTGGGAGCAGGCCCGCCTGACGGCCAAAGAAGATCTGCGGGCGGCAGCGGGAGACCTGTTCCGCCTGTGGGCGGCGCTGGAGGATCCCTGCCGGGCTGCCGGAAACGATTGACATCCGGCGGCAGGGACGCTATCCTGAAAAGAACAGAGAGAACGAGGAGATGAAGGCGTGAGAGAACCGTTGATCGTCATTATGGACGGCCAGGGAGGCGGCATCGGCCGGGCCCTGACAGAGACCATCCGGGCGGCCCACCCGGAGCTGCGGCTGCGGGCCCTGGGCACCAACGCCCTGGCCACCGCCGCCATGCTCAAAGGCGGCGCCAGTGACGGCGCCACCGGGGAGAACGCGGTGGCGTTCAATGCCGCCCGGGCGGATATGATCCTGGGCCCCGTGGGGATCCTGACCCCCAACGGATTGCTGGGCGAGGTGACACCCAGAATGGCGGAGGCGGTGGGCGGCAGCAGAGCCGTCAAGATCCTGCTGCCCTCCCAGCGGTGCAGCATCCGTCTGGCGGTGGGGCCGTCCCAGCCTATGCAGGTTTACCTGCAGGAGGCTCTGCGCCTTTTGGAGGAAGAACTGGCAAAAGAAGATTAAAGGCGAGGAGCATACCCATGGTAGATATGAACGCGCTGCTGGCCCTCCAGGGCCAGCTGTTCCTTTTGATGGCCCTGGGAGCTTTTTTCAGCCGCCGGGGGATTCTGGACGGCGGTTTCCAAAAGGGACTGACGGATCTGGTCATCGACCTGGTGCTGCCCTGCAGCATCATCACCTCTTTTGAAGTGGAGCTTACATCGGAACTGCTGCACCAGAGCATCCAGGTGGCGGTATCGTCCCTGGTGATCCAGGTGGGGTGCTGGCTGCTGGCCCATGCTGCCTTCCGCCGCTGCGCCGCCGGTCGGCAGCCGGTGCTGCAGTATGCCGTCATCTGTTCCAACGCGGGCTTTTTGGGTACCCCGGTGGCCCAGGGCCTCTTCGGGGCGCCCGGCGTGGTGCTGGCCTCCATCTACCTGATCCCCCAGCGGGTGGCCATGTGGACATTGGGAGTGGCTTTTTTCGAAAAGAGCAGCGGCCGGGATGTGTGGAAGCGGGTTTTCACCCATCCGTGCATCGTGGCGGTGTTTTTGGGCGCCGTGCTGATGTTCACGGGGCTGCGGTTGCCGGGTGTGGTGGACAATACCATCCGGGCGGTGGGAGACTGCAATACGGGCCTTTCCATGTTCCTGGTGGGCATGCTGATGTCCCGGCTCCACTGGCGGAATTTCCTGGATCCCACGGTGTTGTACTATTCCCTGATCCGCCTGGTGGTGATCCCCCTGGCGGTGTTTGCCGGCTGCCGCCTGGCAGGACTTGACGGATTACCGGCAGCGGTCTCTGTGGTGCTGGCTGCCATGCCTGCCGGGGCTACCACGGCTATTCTCGCCTCCCGGTATGAGTGCGACAGCGCCTTTGCCGCCAGCTGCGTCACGGTGTCCACGGTATTTTCTCTGGTAGCTATTCCTGTATGGTGCATGTTTTTTTAAAAAAAGTTGTAGCTATTACACAAAAATGAAAATTTGGAGGCTTTTTTGCCTGGGAAAGTCTTGACAATCTCTGGAAATAGGGATACACTGGCGCCATCACTTCCGGGTGATTTTTCTATCAGCTAAATTTGGAAAACGATTCTGTATAACGGAATTACTCGCTGCGGCGAAAGGAGAACCGAATATGAAAGCGGCTTATTTGACCCCCGCCATCACCCTGTTCCATGAGGATGGCAGCCTGGATCTGGAGAGCCAGCGCAAATTGTTTGAAAACCTGATCCAGCAGGGGATTGACGGCATCCTGGTGGAGGGCAGCTCCAGCGAGTTTTTCGCCATGCCCATGGACCAGCGCCGCCAGATGGCCAAGTTCGCCATTGAGGCGGTGGATCACCGGGTGAAGCTCATTATGGGTACCTCCCACATGGTGGCCGACGAGATTGTGAATTTTTCCAACTACTGTCTGGATGCCGGCGCAGACGCCGTGATGATCCTGCCGCCCTATTACTTCCACTTTGGAGCCGAGGCCCTGCTGCAGTATTATGACCGGCTGGCCAAGCAGATCCACGGCCCCATTTACATCTACAACTTCCCGGACAACACCGGCTACACCATCCCTCCGGCAACGGTGGTTCAGCTGGCCCGGATGCATCCCAACATCGTGGGGATGAAGGATACCGTCTCCGGTATGGATCACACCCGGGAGCTCATCAAGCAGGTGAAGTCTCAGATGCCGGACTTTGAGATCTACTCCGGCTTCGACGACAACTTTGCCCACAATGTCCTGGCGGGCGGCGACGGCTGCATCGGCGCCCTTTCCAATGTGGTGCCCGAGATCTGCACCGCCTGGGTTCGGGCCTTCCGGGAGAATGACCTGGCGGGCATCGCCCGGGGCCAGCAGAGCATCGACCGGCTCATGGATCTCTACGCTGTGCGCAGCCCCTTCCTGCCGGTCATCAAGGAGGCCTGCAAGCTGCGGGGCATTGCCGCCACCAGCACCGGTACCTTCCCCATGCCCAACGCCACGGTGGAGGACGACGCCAGAATCCTGGAGCTCCTGCACCGGGAGGGCATCTGATCTTCTTTTGATACCTTTCTTTTCCCCGTTTCCCGGCAAAGAGCCGCTGCCAGCAGCAGCGGTTTTTTGCTGTCAAAAAAAGGTATTCCATTATACGAAATTATTTTCCGAAATTTTAAATTATAGAATTCCATTTTATTCTGGAATATGATATACTTTTTTCAAATAGTTCCCAACAGGGCAGGATTGTGAAACAGGAGGAATTTGCCATGGCAAAGGAACAAGTTTCCAGCATTCTGCGGGCACTTAATATTTTGGAGTGCTTTATGGACACGGATACGGAGTGGACGCTCAAGGCTCTGGTGGAGCATCTGGACTTGCCCACCACCACGGTGTTCCGGCAGCTCTCTACCCTGACGGAGCGCCAATATCTGGAGCAGGATCCCATTCGCAAAAGCTACCGGGTGGGCCCGCGGCTGCTGCAGCTTGCCAGCGCCATTATGGGGCAGTCGGATCTGCGCCGCACGGCCCGGCCGGAGCTGGAGCGGTTGAGCGAAGTGGCTCGGGAGACCATCAACCTCAGCGTGCTGCTGGAGCATGAGATTTTTTACCTGGACAAGGTGGAAACCCACCGCTCCATCGTGTGCAACACCCAGGTAGGCAGCCGGGTCCCGGCCTATGCCACCGGCAGCGGCAAAATCATGCTGGCAGGACAGAGCCCGGAGTACATCGACCAGTATTGCCAGTGGATGGCGGAGGCCGCCCGCCCGCTGACCGAAAATACCATCACCGACCCGGATCAGCTGCGCCAGGCTCTGGTCTTGGCCCGAACCCGGGGCTTCGCTGTGGACGATGGGGAGATCGAAGAAGGTCTTACCTGCGTAGCTGCTCCCATTTACGATATGAACCAGCGGGTGGCGGCGGCCGTGAGTATCTCCGGACCCACCTACCGGATGGAGGAGGACTGGGAGATGATGATTCGGGAGGTGTGCCAGACTGCGGCCAATATCTCCCGGCTGCTGGGCCATCGGTAAGAGAGTCCCTCGTGGAAGAACGGAAACGGCGTCCTGCCAAAGCAGGACGCCGTTGTTTTTTAGAAAAAGGATTCCAGGATATAGAGCCGGGTGCCGGAGGGGGAGAGCAGCAGATCAAGCCGGTTTCTGGGATCGTCTGGGTCAGTGGCGGAATACCAGCGGCAGCGGGCTATGTCCGGGCGCTCCTCCTCCGGTACGGACAGGCCGTCCAGCAGCTGCGTCATGGCTTCTGCGTGAGCCTCCGATGGAGCACCCTGCCAGGAAAGGGCCGTATTCACGGTGCTGTTTTCCGGATAGTCCAGAACGTGATAGCGTGTTCCGTCCCCGTGAAAGCTGGAGCCGGAATCCGCTTCATAGACGCATTGGCTGCCGCTGGGGAGGGACAGCCCCCAGTTGAGAGCTACCGTGGCCGTATAGTCCCCCGGATGCAGCAGCGACGAAAGCACGGGCCACGCTGTTATCACAAGCAGGGCCACCACCGCTGCAAGCACGGCGATCAGCCCCGGCAGTGTCCGGCGCAATGGAGAGCGGGGGCATTTTTCCGCCCGGCCGGTCCGAGAGGCCATCACGCTTCACCTCCTGCAGCCAGACAGGCAGACAGCGACCAGGTCTGCCAGCGATCACATTCTCTCCGGGCATCGTCCCGGCGGCGCTCCAGCAGATCTCCCAGGGTATCCCCCGGCGCCCAGGCTCCCGGCTCATAGTCCACCAGATCCCGTCGAGGATCCAGCCGCTCCAGCTGGGAGAGGGTGTCATAGGAGAGATCGTAGGCCAGGTAGTAGATGCTGACCGAGGGGCTCTCCCCGCCCAGGTACCGGTCCACCTGATCCCGGGCCACCAGGTAGTCAATGGGGATGCAGTTGATGACCAGCCATCCCGCCAGCGCCGCCGGAAAGGCGGCGCGAAAGAAGGAGAAGGCCGGACGCCAGCACTTGATGAGGGCCATCACCAGGAACACCGCCATCATCACCATGCCCCAGTAGGTCATGCAGCGCTTGAAGGAGAGGCCGTAGGCCCCCACATACAGCGTCATACGCCAGGCGGCGGAGCATAGCAGCGCCAGGCTCTGGACGGTCACCAGAGTGGCCAGCAGCCGCACCGCCATCCAGCTTCTGCCTGCGGGATTCGAGATGGTCACGGCAGAGAGCAGCACCAGAAGATTGACCGCTGTGACGGCCGCCATCTGGAAAAAGCCGCTGCGGGCCCAGTCGGCGTAGGAGATGCCCCGCTGGGCAAGATACGCTGCCCCGCCCAGGACGCCGGAGATCTGGATAGACAGAAAAGCCAGGTATAAAAGGGCAAGTGCCGCCAATATGATGACAAACGCCAGGGCGTCGGCGAGTTTGGAGGCCTTTTCCGGTGCAGTGGTCAGGGGGATGGGGTGGCGGAGAGAGTAGAGAAAGCCGAAGAAAAACGGGGTCAGGATCATACCCAGTACCAGTTTCCAGAGGCCCTCCGTCAGGTGCTCCGCCACGAACCGGCGCAATTCCACAGTGGCGGAGGCAAAGAGCGCATCGGCGGAAGAGAGTACCGGTACCAGGATCATCAGCAGCACCGCCGACCCGGCGATGCCCAGGATCACGCCCGCTGCGCGCTTACCCTGCCGGGGGCGGGAGAGAGCGGCAAACGCTGCTCCCAGACGGCCGAAAAGCCCCCAGAGCAGCAGCCCCAGCCGCTCCCACAGCATGGCGGGACGGTGCCAGGGGAGCCGACCGGCGCCGGAGAGGGAAATGGCCTGTACCGGCAGCAGTACCAGCAGCGCCAGCATGTTCCAGATCCGGAAGGCCCAGTTGGAGCTCAGGGCCAGGGTGACGGAGAGCAGCAGGGTTTCCGCGGCTACCCACCGGCTCTCCGGCCGGGAGAAGGCGGCAGGGCCCAGATACCCCAGTAAAAGAAGGTACCAGGCAAATACCGCGGCGGTCAGCCCTGCCGTGGGGCCGTACCAGAGGAAGGTGTCCGCCAGAAACACACAAAAACACGCCGTTATCGGCAGGAACAGCCGCTCCCGGGAGGTAATCTCATAGGTGAATTTGGGGTCAGTTGCAGGATTTTGGGTAGGCTTCGCCGGCCCTCCCGTGGGCAGGGCGTTTTCAGAATCAGACATATGAAATTCTCCTTATGATGGTGTCCGCGCTTTACGGACAAAATTTCGGTTGTGAGACGGAGCGGGATTTAGCTTCCCTGATCCGGTACATACTCCAGAATATCCCCCGGCTGACAGTCCAGAGCGGCGCAGATGGCCTCCAGGGTGGAAAAGCGCACCGCCTTGGCCTTGTTGTTTTTCAGAATGGAGAGATTGGCCAGGGTGATGTCCACCTTCTCCGAAAGCTGGGAAAGGGTCATCTTCCGCTTGGCCATCATCACATCCAGATTCACGACGATTGCCATGACGCGCCTCCTTAGATCGTGAGATCGTTTTCCGCCTTCATCTCCGCCGCCTGGCGGAACAGGGCGGAGAAAACCAGGCAGAGGAGCCCTGCCATGGCAAACAGTGGAACAAGGAATGTGGTATAAGAAGCCAGGGCAGGGAAGCCCTCTTGACAGAGCGTAAATACGGTTCTTCCCAAGGTGCTGGCTGCCATCACGAAACAGGCTCCTCCGGCTCGCCGCAGAGAGCGGGAATTTTTCGGCGAAAAGGGAGTACCATCCGCAATGGAGGACAGAATGCGGATACCTTGAATCAGAATTAGGGCACCGCAGACAGCTACCGTCCAAAGGAACAAGGACAAAACAGTGGTAGAGAGATGACTCCAGCTAGCCAAAAAGATTCCAAAAAGATTCCCTAATCCATCGTCAAAATCGTATTCGAAGATGGCCATAAGTTCCTGGAAGGTCATGGCCTTGGGGAGATTATATCGGAAGTAGGCAAGCGCATTGATCCAGGGCAGTAAAAGTGCTTCGGCAATCAAGGCCAGAATAGATAGACAAATCAGAATGTCGGAAATCTTTTGCGCAGGTGATCGTGTCATTGCCAGGCGCCTCCTTAGATCGTGAGATCGTTTTCCGCCTTCATCTCCGCCGCCTGACGGAACAGGGCGGACATCACCAGACAGAGTAGACCTGCCATGGCAAAGATGGGAACAAAGAGGGCGTTATAGGTCAGCAGGGGGGCGGGGGAGCGGTAGTAGCAGATGCTGAATACCAGCCGCACCAGGGCTGCGGCGGAAATTACAAAGGCACTGACGGCGGAGCGCCGGAGGAAGACGGCATTTTCCAAAGAGAAGGGAACCCCCTCCAGGATCGTGCCCAGCACCCGGTGTCCCTGCCAGAGGATCACAGCGGTGCAGATGCCCGCAAACAGCAAAAACAGCGTCAGCACAATAGTGTAGGGTTCTCCGCGGGTCCACCATGTGACCAGGGCATGGGAAAAATTCCCCAGACAGTCATCCCAGTCATATGTCCACAGTGACTGGATTTTTTCCAGGTTAAAGCGGAACAGCACCAGTCCCGGTACCAGCGGCAGCGCCGTAAGGTTGCAGATGAATGTGATCAGCACCAGAATGTTCAGCACCCGGGCGATTTTTTGTACATGGGAAGTCAGCATGATCCATCCTCCTTATGACTGGGAGCGGGCGGCATACCGGCTGGCACCCAGCAGGCGCCATGCCCAGATACCGCAAAAGAGCAGCAGCAGTGTCAGCAGAATCTGAATTGAGGATCCGTATGTCCAGATCCACTTCCAGCTCAGAGCGAATACCACCAGAATCCGCAGCGGCAGCTCCCAGAAGTGCTCGTACAGGGTCAGATCCGTCAGTGCTGTGGGCCCGCCCATCAGCACCAGTCCGGGTATCAAAAACACCAGTGCGGCCACCATGGCCCGGAGGGCAGCCCGCACCGGAAAACGGATGCGCGGGGTGTGCATGAATAGCGGCATGATGCTCCCTCCTTTTCCTGCATCATAGCACGATGAGTTATCGAAAGTCAATGATAATTTATCGTTTTTCAATAAATCAAAAGCGGGATGGGAAAGGGGCTGACAGAGGGGAGCGGCCGCAGACGCAAAAAAACAGGAAAACGGACGGCTTGCGCCGTCCGCTTTCCTGTATGATATAGAGAAAGGAGAGGGAAAATGGTAGTGTGTGTATCAAGCTTCCTGCTTGGTGATTTCATGATACAGGGCGGCGGAGAGAAAGTCAACGGGGCAGAACCAAGCTTCACAATTTGTTTACAAGCGGGCGGATTTTAGCCATTTTTCGTTCATAATTCGTTCAAAAAATATCATCAAAGTGCACATTGACAAGACAGAGGTTCCATGCTAACATTTAGCATGCTAATTTTTAGCAGGCTAACGAAGGAGGCGAGGTTATGGAACCTGCCGCGCCCTTGGGCCCCTTGCTGGGCCGGTGTGCGCATCTTGCCCGGGAGCGGATGGACGCCCGGCTGACAGACTGTGACGTGACCCCCGCGCAGACCCATGTGCTGATGTATCTCATGCGCAGCGGGGGCCAGGCGCCTCAGTGCATGCTGACGGACTTTTTGAAAGTGCGGCCCTCCACCACCAACGGGATCGTGGACCGATTGGTGGAGCGGGGGTTGGTGGAACGATCCGTCAGCGGTACGGATGCCCGGCGGCGGCTTATCACGCTGTCGGAGAAGGGGCGGGAGCAGCAGTCGCTGTTCCGCAAGCGGTTCCTGGAGACGGAGGAGCTGATGCTCCGGGGCTTTACACCCCAGGAGGAGCAGACGCTCCGGGGCCTTCTGGGACGTATCATTCAAAATCTCGAGGAGGATCGGGCACAATGTTAAAAGCACTTTGGCCGCACGCACGGCCGTATTCCAAGTGGATCTGCCTGGGTGTGCTGTGCAGCGCGGCGGAGGCGGTCTTTGAGCTGCTGATCCCGCTGGTGATGAGCGATATCGTGGATATCGGCATCGCCAACGGCGACCAGAACTTTATTTTGAGTAAGGGCCTCCAGATGGTGGTCATGGCCATGGTGTCGCTGTGCTTCGGCCTGGGAGCCGCCGCCTGTTCCTCCATTGCAGGCATGGGCTTCGGTGCCAATCTGCGGACGGCAGAGTACGACCACATCCAGGACTACGCGTTTTCCAATATCGAAAAGTTTTCCACGGCGTCCCTGGTGACCCGGCTTACCAACGACGTCAACAACCTGCAGATGATTTTGATGTTCGCCATGCGGCTGCTGGTCCGGGCCCCGGTGATGCTGGTGGCGGCGCTGTTTTTGTCCATCCGCATCAGCTATCAGCTGAGCAATGTCTTCCTGGTGGCGCTGCCCCTTTTGATCGTGTCGGTGGCGCTGATCCTCACCAAGGCCAGCCCCCGGTTCCGGGCCATGCAGGAGAAGACCGACGCGCTGAACCTGGTGGTTCAGGAGAACCTCACCGGCATCCGGGTGGTGAAGTCCTTCGTGAAGGAGGATCACGAGCGGGAGAAGTTCGCAAAGCGCAACCTGGATCTCAAGTCCAACGCCGAAAAGGCCTTCGGCATGGTGGTCATCAACATGCCCATCATGATGCTCATTATTTACGGCACCATTATCGCCGTCATGTGGTTCGGCGGCCAGATGGTGTACGCCGGCTCTCTGGAGGCCGGCAAGCTCATCACCTTCTTCACTTACATTACCCAGATCATGATGTCCCTCATGATGGTGTCCATGATCTTCATGATGATGACCCGGGCTATCGCCTGCGCCCGCCGGATCACCGAGGTGCTCCAGGAGAAGCCTGCCATCACCAACGACCAGGCCAAGACCGACGTGGCGGAGGACGGTACCCGCACCCCCGCGGAGGTAAAGGACGGCAGCATCGACTTTGACCATGTCTCCTTCAAGTATGATCTCTCCAGCCCGGAGTGGATTTTGCAGGATGTGGATCTGCACATCCGCTCTGGCCAGACGGTGGGCATCCTGGGAGGCACCGGCTCCGCCAAGACCACCCTGGTGTCCCTGATTCCCCGGCTCTACGAGGCCACCGAGGGCACTGTGAGGGTGGGCGGCCGCCCGGTGTCGGACTACACCATGGAGCACCTGCGGGATGCGGTGAGTGTGGTGCTGCAGAAGAACACCCTCTTCTCCGGTACCATCCGGGAAAACCTCCTCTGGGGCGATCCCAACGCCACGGAAGAGCAGCTCTGGGCCGCCTGCCGGGCTGCCTGCGCCGATGAATTTTTGGAGAAGATGCCCGACGGCCTGGATACGGATCTGGGCCAGGGCGGCGTCAACGTCTCCGGCGGGCAGAAGCAGAGGCTGTGCATCGCCCGGGCCATTTTGAAACAGCCCAAGGTGCTGATCCTGGACGACTCCACCAGCGCGGTGGACACCGCCACGGACGCCAAGATCCGCAGGGCCTTTGCCAATGAACTGAAAGATACCACCAAGATCATCATCGCCCAGCGGGTGACCTCCATCTGCGAGGCGGATGTGATCTTGGTGATGGCCCAGGGGCGTGTGGTGGCCCAGGGCAGTCATGAAGAGCTGATGAAGACCTGCGAGATCTACCGCGAGGTCTACCAGTCCCAGCAGGAAGGAGTGAGCATCGGTGGCTGAACAGCGTACAAATCAATCCGCGCCCCGGGGCCCCGGCGGCGGCCCGGGCCGTCACGGCTATCAAAAGCCCAAGAACCTGCGGGGCACTTTGGGCAAGCTCATGCGCTATCTGGGGCGCTATAAGGCCCATCTGATTCTGGTGGCCGGCCTGCTGGTCATCAGCTCCGCCTGCACCGTGGGCGGATCCTATCTCATCAAGCCCCTCATCAACGACTATATCCTTCCGGGTGATTTCCCCGGCCTTGCCAAAATGCTGGCCTTTATGGGGGCGGTGTATGTCACCGGCGCGGCCTGCTCCTTCGGCTATGCCCGCATCATGGTGCATGTGTCCCAGAACACGGTGGCCAAGATCCGTTCCGATCTCTTTGACCGGATGCAGAATCTGCCGTTGAAGTACTTCGACACCCACACCCACGGCGAGCTCATGAGCCGCTATACCAACGATATCGATACCGTCTCCGAGGCCCTCAACAACAGCTTCGGAAGCCTCATCTCCTGCACGCTGAACTTCGTGGGCACCATCGCCATGATGATCGTCCTGAGCCCGGTGCTGACCCTCATCACCTTTGCCATGCTGGTGGTGATGCTGTGGGTGGTGAAAGTGGTAGGCGGCCGCAGCCGCCGGTACTTTGCCCAGCAGCAGGCCTCTCTGGGCACGGTGAACGGCTATATCGAGGAGATGATCGAGGGCCAGAAGGTCATCAAGGTCTTCAACCATGAGCCTGCCGCCAAGGAGGGTTTCCGGGAGCGCAACGAGGCCTACCGCCAGGCGGCCACCCGGGCCCAGGCTTACGCCGGCGCCATGATGCCTGCCATGGGCAACCTCTCCTATATCAACTACGCCATCACCTGCTGCGTGGGCGGCCTCCTGGCCATCCGCAGCGGCGACCTGGGAGGCCTGGCGGCCTTTTTGCAGTACACCCGGCAGGTGAGCCAGCCCATCACCCAGATCTCCCAGCAGGTGAACACCATCCTCTCCGCCGTGGCCGGCGCCGAGCGGGTCTTTGAGGTCATGGAGGCCCAGCCGGAGGTGGATGAGGGCAAGGTGACGCTGGTGCGGGCAACGGAAGACCGCAGCGGCAACCTGGCGGAAGCCAACTATGATACCGGCGCCTGGGCCTGGAAAAAACCGGACGGCACCCTGGTGCCGGTTCGGGGCGACGTGCGGTTCGACCATGTGGTCTTCGGCTACGATGACCGCAAGATCGTCCTCCACGATATCTCCCTCTATGCCAAGCCCGGCCAGAAGATCGCCTTTGTGGGCTCCACCGGTGCCGGCAAGACCACCATCACCAGCCTCATCAACCGCTTCTACGAGATCCAGTCCGGTACCATCACCTATGACGGCATCGACGTCCGGGACATCGAAAAGGACTCCCTGCGCCGTTCTCTGGGCGTGGTGCTCCAGGATACCCACCTCTTCACCGGCACCGTGGCGGACAACATCCGCTACGGACGGCTGGACGCCACCGACGAGGAGGTCCACGCCGCCGCCCAGCTGGCAGGCGCGGATACCTTCATCCGCCACCTGCCCCACGGCTACGACACCGTCCTCTCCGGCGACGGCGGCAACCTCTCCCAGGGCGAGCGGCAGCTGCTGAACATCGCCCGGGCAGCCTGCGCCAATCCTCCGGTGCTGATTCTGGATGAGGCCACCAGCTCCATCGATACCCACACGGAGAAGATCATCGAGCGGGGCATGGACCGTCTCATGGCGGGCCGCACCGTCTTTGTCATTGCCCACCGGCTCTCCACGGTCCGCAACGCTAAGGCCATCATGGTCCTGGAGCAGGGCCAGATCATCGAGCGGGGCGACCACGATGACCTCATCGCCCAGCACGGCCGTTACTACCAGCTCTATACGGGTCAGGCGGAACTGGCCTGATCCCCGGAACAGAAAGGAGACCTATGGAACAGCTGAAAAAATTCCGCCTGCGCAACCTGATCGCCCTGACGGCAGCAGGCATCATCAACGCCATCGGGGTGACCATCTTCCTATCGCCGGTGAAGCTCTACGACAGCGGCATTTCCGGCACCTCCATGCTGCTTGCCCAGGTGACGCCGGAGTGGCTGACGCTGTCTATCTTCCTGCTGGTGCTGAATATTCCGCTGTTCCTGTATGGTCTCAAAAAGCAGGGGCCGCTGTTCACCCTCTACGCTATCTACACCGTTTGCATCTACTCCCTGACGGCGTGGCTCATCACGGATGTGCTGCCGGTGGATGTGAGCTTTGCCTCCCCCCTGGCGGGACAGGACCTGCTGCTGTGTGCCCTCTTCGGCGGACTGATCTCCGGCGTGGGCAGCGGTATGGCCATCCGCTTCGGCGGCGCCATGGACGGCATCGAGGTCATGGCGGTGATCTTTGCCAAGCGTCTGGGGGTGACGGTGGGCACCTTCGTGATGATCTACAACGTGGTGCTCTATATCATCTGCGGCATCGTGCTGCAAAACTGGATCCTGCCCCTCTACTCCATTGTCACCTACGGGGCGGCGCTCAAGACCGTGGACTTCATCGTGGACGGCCTGGACCGGGCCAAGTGCGCGGTGATCATCACCACCCGGCCCGACGACGTGTGCAAGACCCTGACAGAGACCTTCGAGTGCGGCGTCACCCGGCTGGAGGCCCGGGGCGGCTACTCCAACACCAAGAAGACCATGATCTATTTCATCGTCAACCGCTTCCAGGTGACGAAACTCAAGGATCTGATCCATGAGATCGATGAGACCGCATACATCACCATCAGCGAGGTGGCCGACGTCTTTTCCGCCAACAATTAAACCAAACAAAGAAGAAGCGCCCGTGCAGATGCACGGGCGCTTCTTGGTTACTGGTCGTAATCCCAGTTGGCGGGGTCGTGGTCACTGGTGTCCGCCGTGGGAGGCCAGGTCAGCACACCGTCCTGGAGGACATAGGGGATGTCGCTGTAGACGGCCTGGCGGCCGTATTCGTCCGTCACCACGGCAGCGAAGCACAGCTGATCCCCGTCGCCGGTCATGGTCACCCGGCTCCCAGCCGGGAGGCGGAAAACGGACGTATCGGCGGAATCTGCCTGGGATGCCTCCGGCTCCGCACAGGGCTCCAGCCAGGTGACAAGGGCCTTGTTTTTGAAGAGGCCCATGCGGATGGATTCCACGTCAGACCGGGGGACATCCGGGATGTCCTGCGCCGAATCTTCCGGCACAACGGACAGCTCCGCCGCCGGAAGAGTCAACAGGCCGCTGTCATTGGCCTCCAGGCCCATGAAACCCGTCACTGCGGGACGGAATCGGACGGCAGGCATGGTGGCGCTGTACAGCCCCTCAACCTGGTCCAGCAGCTGGGTCTGGCGGGTGCCGTCGGCCGAGATGAAGGTGACGGAAAGTCGGATGCTGTCCGTCAGCCGGGTAGCAATCGAATCCACAGAAAAGGTCTTTCCATCCACGCCCAGCGCAACAGGCACAATATGGACGCCGCCGGTGCCGTTTTCAATGGAGAACTCCGCCGTCATGCCCGCCTGGAAGGTCTTGGGCACCGCGTAGGCGGAGAAGAGGGCCATGCCATTGTCCCCGCCATCCCGCAGGCTCACCAGTTTCAGCTCCACGCCGCAGTCTGCCAGGAGGCTGTTCTGGGCCTTCAGAATCTCCTCCACCCGGTTGGAGAGAGAGTTGATCTGGCCGTCCATGCTGGACTCCACCCGGTAGATGCTGTTCTGCAGATCGGTGTACTGTGCGTCCATCTGCCCCAGGCGGCCAAAGAGCTGGAACAGCACCAGGCACAGGGCCAGGCCCGCCAGCGCCCAGGGCCAGCGGCGGCGCCTGCGGATCTGGGGCTGCGCGGCAATGTAGCGGTCTACAATCTCCTCCACCATGTGCAGCTGGGACTCTGTCAGCTCCCCCTCCGCCCCGGCGGGGGCATCGGCGGGGGCCGGCGGTTCCTCCACTCCCAGCAGCCACCCCACGGAGACGCCGAACAGGCGGCTCAATGCGATCAGCTTGTCGATCTCCGGCAGGGCGGTGTCAGATTCCCACTTATAAATGGACTGGCGGGAGACCCCCAGCTGGTCCCCCAGC
>ERZ857521.2539-NODE-2539-length-17318-cov-3.094943_pt1 | contig 17318 bp, 16 predicted proteins | sample MGYA00519701_ERZ857521 | MGnify/ENA primary metagenome ERZ857521 (study PRJEB31778, sample SAMEA3449346) | human gut metagenome | biome: human gut; feature: human-associated habitat; material: faeces | place: United Kingdom | collected 2010/2012 ...
CCGTGGCGGTCGTCCGGGCCAAGGTGGTCAGGGCGGTCCGCGTCCCGGCCAGTGGGGCCACAACCGTCCGGGTCAGGGCGGCGGCTCCCAGGGTGCCGGTCAGGGCGGCGCACGCGGCGGCTTCCGTGGGGGCCAAGGCGGCGGCAATAACTTCCAGGGCGGCGGTGCACCGAGCAACGGTCCCGCACGTGGCGGCGGTCGCGGCGGTCGCGGCGGTGCCGCAGGCGCATTCGGACGTCAGGGCGGCAAGTCCTCAAAGGCCCGTAAGAACCGTCTGGCAAAGCGCCATGAGTATGAGGAGCTGAAAGCACCGACCATCGGCGGCGTTCGCATCCCCAACGGCAACGGCCAGACCATCCGTCTGCGTCAGGGCGCGTCCCTGGCCGATTTGGCGGAGAAGATCAACGTCAACCAGGCCGCGCTGGTCACCGTGCTCTTCCACCTGGGTCAGATGGCTACCGCCACCCAGTCCTTGGATGAGGAGACCTTCCAGATTCTGGGCGAAGAGATCGGCTGGAACATCCAGCTCGTCTCCGCAGAAGAGGAAGACAAGGAACTGCTCCAGCAGTTCGACATCAACCTTGACGAGGAAGAACTGCAGGATGACGAGGATCTCAAGCCTCGCCCGCCGGTCGTTACCGTCATGGGCCACGTCGACCACGGTAAGACACGACTGCTGGATACCATCCGCAAGACCAACGTCATCGCACGTGAGGCCGGCGGCATTACCCAGCGCATCGGTGCCTACCAGGTCACCGTGAACCTTGAAGGCGAACCGCGCAAGATCACCTTCCTCGATACCCCTGGCCACGAGGCGTTCACCGCCATGCGTGCCCGTGGTGCCGAGCTCACTGACGTCGCGATCCTCGTGGTCGCCGCCGACGATGGTGTGATGCCCCAGACCGTTGAGGCCATCAACCACGCTCAGGCCGCCAAGGTGCCGATCGTCGTGGCCGTCAACAAGATCGATGTGCCCGGTGCCAACCCGGAGAAGGTCCGCGGCCAGCTCACCGAGTTCGGCTTGGTCCCTGAAGAGTATGGTGGCGACACCATGTTCGTCGACATCTCCGCCAAGCAGAACCTGCACGTCGACAAGCTGCTCGAAGCCGTGCTGCTCACGGCTGACGCTGAGCTGGACCTCCGCGCCAACCCCGACATGGACGCCCGTGGTGCCACCGTCGAAGCCCGACTCGACAAGGGTCGTGGTGCCGTGGCCACTGTGCTGGTTCAGCAGGGTACGCTCCACGTGGGCGATGCCATCGTGGCCGGCACTTCGTACGGCCGCGTGCGTGCCATGCTCGACGAGAACGGTCAGCCGATGGAAGCGGCCGGTCCGTCCACACCTGTTCAGGTGCTGGGCTTGACCTCCGTGCCCACCGCCGGTGACCTCTTCCTGGTCGCCTCCGATGATCGTGCCGCTCGCCAGATTGCCGAGAAGCGTCAGGCCACCGAGCGTGCCGCCCAGCTGGCCAAGCGTCGCAAGGTCGTCTCCCTCGAGGACTTCAAGAAGAAGTTCGCCGAGTCCGAGATCGACATGCTCAACATCGTCATCAAGGGCGATTCGTCCGGTTCGGTCGAGGCACTCGAGGATTCCTTGATGAAGATCGAGGAATCCGACGAGGCCGGCATCCAGGTCATCCACCGCGGCGTCGGTGCGATCACCCAGAATGATGTCAACCTGGCCACGGTCGACAAGGCCGTTATCATCGGTTTCAACGTGCGTCCGAACCGTCAGGTCGCGGACCTCGCCGAGCGCGAGGGCGTGGAGATCAAGTACTACTCGGTCATCTACCGTGCGATCGAAGACATCGAGGCATCCCTCAAGGGCATGCTCAAGCCGGAATACGAAGAGGTCGTCACCTCCCACTCCGAGATCCGCGAGATCTTCCGCTCCTCCAAGTTCGGCAACATCGCCGGCGTTATGGTGCAGGACGGCGAGGTCAAGCGTGGTACGAAGTGCCGTATCCTGCGCAACGGCGTGGCCACGGTCAACGACCTCGAGATCTCCTCGCTGCGTCGCTTCAAGGACGACGTTCAGTCCGTCAAGGAAGGCTACGAGGCTGGTATCAACCTCGGCACCTTCAACGACATTGAACTCGGCGACATCATCGAGACCTTCGAGATGCAGGAAGTCGAGCGCAAGTAGTCATTGTTAAGCCCCCTCTGACGAGGGGGCTGTCAGCCGCAGACTGACTGGGGGAGAGACATGGTAGTTCCATGATTTTCTCTCCCCCAGCCTCACTGCGTTCGGCAGCCCCTCGTCAGAGGGGGCTCAAGTCTAGAAAAGGAAATTCCTTTGGCAGGAACCAACCCGCGCGCCGCACGTATTGCGGCCTTGATTCAGCGTGTCGTCGCCTCCTCCATTGAGCGCGAACTGCATGACAAGCGACTCGCCAGCATCACCGTCACCGAAGTTCGTGTGACCAACGATTTGCAGATCGCCAAGGTCTACTGGACCCAGCTCGGCCACGAAGGCCACGAGGAAGGCGAACGCAAGCGCGCCCAGCAGGCACTCGATCAGGCCAAGGGCCACCTGCGTTCTCTGGTGGGCCACAAGGCTGGCCTGCGCCTGACTCCGCAGCTCCAATTCGTGTTCGATGAAGTGCCCGGCGAGGCTCACGAGATCGAAGACATACTCGCCGTGGCCAAGAAGCGTGATGAAGAACTCGCCCGTGCTCGCGCCACCGCCCAGTACGCCGGCGACGCCGATCCGTACAAGCATGACGACGAGCCCAGCGACGACTTCGAAGACGACTCTGACGAGGAGTAGTGTGCTTCATACAACCCCCAGCGGTCTGCTCATCATCGACAAGCCGCAAGGCGTGACCAGTTTCGACGCCGTTGCCGCCGTGCGCGGCGCGTTGCACATCAAGAAGGTCGGTCACGCCGGCACCCTTGACCCCATGGCCACTGGCACGCTGGTCATCGCCTTCGGCCACGCCACACGACTGCTCAACGCCATCGTGGCGCATGACAAAACCTACGAGGCCACCATACGCCTCGGCCTGCGCACCACTACCGACGATGCCGAAGGCGAGGTGCTTGTCGATGACGAAGCCCGCTCCCGCTGGCAAACGCTATCAGCGCAGCTGACTGAGGGTGGCCAGAGCGGCGAACCAACGGCGTTACCAACTGCCTCATGGCAAGACCTGCTCACACGCACCATCGCCACCAATTTCACCGGCGATATCGAACAAGTCCCCAATACGTTCTCCGCCATCAAAATCAACGGCCAGCGTGCCTACGACTTGGCTCGCGAAGGCAAGGATGTGGAACTCAAACCCCGCCCGGTCACCATCAGCGAATTCACCGTGCTGGATATCCGCAGCGGATTCGTAGCAGGGGAGCAGGCCGCTGAACCATTGCGGGAAGACGCGAACACGGGAGCGATTCCCGCACTTGATGTTGACGTGCGGATCAGCTGTTCATCGGGCACCTATATCCGCGCGCTCGCCCGCGATCTCGGCAAAGAACTTGGCGTCGGCGGATACCTGACCCGTTTGCGCCGTACGCGAGTCGGCCGATTCGCGTTGCCGGACGATGCCAGCGGACTTATCGCTCCTGAGGCGATGCTTGACACGCGAACCCATACCGTCACCGCACATACCGATCAGAAGACGTTCACTAATCGGGAAGGGCAAACCGTCACGCGCAACAAGTGCGTATTGGACACTCCTGAAGGTCTTGCCGGTGACGAGCGCCGCAACTGGCTGCTTGACCATGCCCTTACCATGGAACAGGCCGCTCGAGGTGCGATGCCGGCGCTTGACATCACTCCTGAGGAGGCCAGCGAATTACGCTTCGGCCGCCGTATTGAGCGTACAATCAGCGAGCCCACTGCCGCCATTGTGCCGCAAACGCATGATGTGGCGGCGATTATCGAGCGTGCAAACGCTCATCAGGCCAAGCCGGTCACCGTATTCCCCCTCGCGTAAAGTAGACGCGGTGAAAAGTGCAGCTTGATACAGGCCGCGCACAACAACGTCTATATTGCATGAATAACATCGCACGGATAAAAGGAACAGCACACTGATGGATATCACGCACCTGACCCCTGACGCCGAAGGTTCGATTGAATGGCCCTCGTTCAGTAACGATAAGAAGGCCGTGGTGACATTGGGCGCATTTGATGGCATGCACTTGGGTCATCAGGCGGTGATCAAGCGTGTGGTGGAACTCGCGCACCAGCATGATGCTTTTTCCGTGGTGATTCTGTTTGACCCGCGCCCCGCATTCGTGCACGGCTGGGTCATCTCGCACCATGGCGAAGAGCCCGCGGTTCAGAACGTGGATGCCGAAGCATTGACCAGTGTGGATGATCGACTGCACCGCATGGAACAGTTCGGCGTGGACCATGTGCTGGTGGTGCACTATACGCTGGCCTTCGCAGCCATGTCATACATTTTCTTCCTTGGCCGACTCACCGGCAAGCTGGGTATGCGCACGTTGGTCCTTGGGCAGGATGCCGCCATGGGCAAGGGGCGAGAAGGTGATGTGAAGCATATCGCCAATCTTGCCGCCGCCACCGGTGTATTCGAACTTGACGTGGTCGATGACCGTGGCCCGGGTGAAGTGCGTATTCCGCGCGATTTCAAGCCGGAAGCCCCGAGCGAATGGGGAGAGCCCGTCGATCCGCTGGCCAATGCCACCAAAGCCGAGCGCCGCGCATGGAGCAAGAAGAACCAGGCCAAGGCAATGCGCGCATGGAGCTCCACCAATGTGCGCTACCTGCTGGCTCATGGCCGAATCCAGGACGCCAACGCCATTCTGGGTGCTCCGCACTCCATCGAGGGCGAAGTGGTGCATGGTGAGGAGCGTGGCCGCACCATCGGATTCCCCACCGCCAATCTTGGCTCCGACATTGCAGGCTACATTCCGGTCGACGGCGTCTATGCCGGTTGGCTGGTAGATGGTGAAAACCGTTGGCCCGCCGCCATCTCCATTGGCACCAAACCCACCTTCAGTGAAAAAACCGGCCTTAATGAGCGTGTGGTGGAGGCCTACTGCATCACTGAAGAATGGATCGACCTGTACGACCACAAGGTTCGCGTCGAATTCGTCGGCTTCCTGCGCCCGCAGGTCAAGTTTGATGGCCCCGACCAACTCGTCGACGAACTCAAGCGCAACGTCGAGGAGACCAAGCGTCTTACCGCCTGAGGCATATCTCAGGGCTATTTACGCACTCCCAAGGCGTCTAATGCGTCGGACAATGTGTTGGACTCCACCAGCTGAAGTCCCTCGACATGCACCGGCTTGCGCAGTGGCGGAATGACCGCCGTGGTGAAGCCGAGGCGTGCGGCCTCGCGAAGGCGATATTCCATACGCGGTACCGGGCGCACCTGACCGGTCAGGGAAATCTCACCAATGGCGCACGTGGCTCGCGCAATGGGTTTTGACGTGGCGGCGCTCGCCAGTGCCGCCACTATCGCCAAGTCGGAACCGGGCTCCTTGGCCTGGCCCCCGGCAATAGTGGAGATATACAGGTCGTTGGACAGCAGGTTGAGCTTGCTGTGACGGTAGAGCACCGCGACCAGCATGGCGATACGGCTGGGGTCCACGCCATTGACCGCACGACGGGGTGTGGGCAGCACCGACGTGGTGACCAGAGCCTGTACTTCGATAGGCAGACTGCGATGCCCATCCAATGTGAACGTCACGCAGGTGCCTTCCACGGGTGCCGCGTTGGCCGCATCAGGGCCGTCTCCAGACAGGAACAATCCGGCGGGATCGGTGACCTCTTCGATGCCTTCACCGCTCATGTCGAAACAGCCGACTTCATCGGTCGGGCCAAAACGATTCTTCACCGCTCGCAGCATTCTCAGCGCAGTCTCGCTGTCGCCTTCGAATTGGCAGACCACATCGACCAGATGCTCCAATGTGCGCGGGCCTGCAATCGAACCGTCCTTGGTCACATGACCAACCAGAAATACTGGAATGTCAAGTGTCTTAGCGGTATCTATCAGCGCGCTTGCCACTTCGCGCACCTGAGTCGAACCGCCGGAAATGCCATCGACCTCCTGCGAGACGATGGTCTGCGCCGAATCCACAATGGCCAAGGCCGGCTTGTTCTGTTCGATCAGCCCCAATACTGTGGACAGGTCGGTGGTGGAGGCCAGTAACAAGTTCGGCTCCACCGCATTGATGCGGGAAGCGCGCAAACGAACCTGCGCCTGTGATTCCTCGCCGGAAATGTACAGCACGGTGTTGGCGTGTGTTGATGATGCGTTGCCCCGCATCGGCACCGTGTTCGATGCGTTGCCCTGCGCCCGGCCCGACTGTTGGGCAGACCGCTGACCTGCCCCTCGGAACGTACTGTCTCCCGCCACAACGCGCGCGATATTGCCGGCCGTCTGCAACAGCAATGTCGACTTGCCGATACCCGGTTCGCCCGCTATCAGCGTTACTGAACCCGGCACCACGCCACCGCCGAGCACACGGTCGAATTCGGAAAACCCGGTACCGAGCCGCTCGACGCTTTCCGTGCCCACTTCGGTAATCGGACGGGCTGCAGATCTGGCGTTGTTGGCAACCGTAACCGACTGCGTGCGTGATGTTCGGCCGGGAGCGGCCGTGCGAGAGCCTGCCGCCGGCCGAGCCTCGTGAAATTCCTCGACCGTGCCCCACTGACCACACTCGGGGCAACGGCCGTACCACTTCGGCCCGTTCCAACCGCATTCGGAACATACATACTGCACACTTGATTTCGCCATGGTCTCACCCTAACCCAAACACCAGCGGACGGTAAATTTTTACCGTTCACAAGAGTTTCACGCGGCTTGCGCACAACGACTAAAATTACGGCCGCCTAGCGTCACGCGGCTGTGAGAGAATCGGGGCATGACTAATAGTGAGAACTCCTCGACCACGCAATCCCATGGCAAGTTGATTGCAGTGGTGGTTGCCGCAGCTGTTGTGATTATCCTGGCAGTGCTTTCGGCCTTTGTGTGGCCGGGTTGGGCCATCCAGAAGAATGATGGCACCTCCACTACCACCCAAAACAGCCAGCAGAAAACCGAATCATCCGAGCCGACCAAGCCGACCATCGACGCCACAGCTTTGCCGGATGATGCCAGTGAGCTGTTGAAGGCCATGCCGGGCAGCGTGCTGAATTACGCGCGTACCAAGGCGGATGCCTCCACGACGTGGAATTCCGCGTCGCCGCTCGAGGAGTACACTCTGACCTACTCCACTGGTGATGCCGCCAAGGATGTCACGCTGGTCGCCGCGCAGTGGTCGTCGGCGGACAATGCCAAGACCCAGTACGATGCGTTGGTCGCTGCGCAGACCGGCGATGAGTCGGCATCCGGCAACGTCAAGGTTTCCGGCAACGTCACGGGCGCGTACGTGGTGAAGGCCGATGCCTCCAACAGCAAGAACGCCGTTGCCATCTGGCAGAACGATACCGTGGTCTTCCAAGCTACCGGCACCAAGGAAGCGGTCGATCGCTTCTACCAGAAGTTCCCGATGTAGCATCTAGTATCGGCTGTCAGCTGCTGCACAAACTTATGAACGTTGGGGCATCCACATTGCTGATGTGGATGCCCCAACTGCGTTCAGGGCATATGCGGACTATCGGCAACATACTGGTTCCCTCTGTCTGGCAACACGTGTATTATGGTGCGAGTTGCAACTTTTACGATTAATCGAAATGGAGGCTTCAGATGGGTTCTGTCATCAAGAAGCGCCGCAAGCGGATGAGCAAGAAGAAGCACCGCAAACTGCTGCGTAAGACCCGCCACCAGCGTAAGTAGTCTTACCTGCAATCAAGGCATTAGAAACCCCGTGATCGTTATGGTCGCGGGGTTTCTCTTTTGCTTGGCTCTTTGCCTTGTTCGGGCAACAGTAAAGCCCGCACCTGCGATGTGCAGATGCGGGCTTGGAAAAGCTTAGTGATGTGAGACGATCACTTGTTGGCGTTGGTCATCACGCGCGGGCCGTTCGGGTCGCCGACGATGACCTTGTCGACCATGTTGAGGAACAGGCCGTGCTCCACCACGCCGACCGTGTTGATGAGGTCTTCGGCCAGCTCCTGCGGGTGATCGATGCGCTCCAGGTGCAGGTCCACCACGAAGTTGTTCTCGTCGGTGCGCACTTCCTTGCCGTCGGCGTCAAGACGAAGCACCGGCTTGTAGCCGCGGGCCTCGAACTTCTTGATGACTTGGCCGGCACCGAACGGAATGACCTCGACCGGCAGCGGGAACTTGCCGATGGTGTCCACGACCTTGGACTCGTCCACGATCCACACGATCTTGTTGGAGTTGGTGGCCACGATCTTCTCCCACAGCAGGGCAGCGCCGCCGCCCTTGATGCCGTTGAAGTTCTTGTCGACTTCGTCGGCGCCGTCAATGGTCACGTCGATGTGGTCCACGTCGTCGATGTCCACGATCTTGATGCCGTAGCTCTCGGCCTGGGCCTGCGTGCGGCGAGACGTGGTCACGCCAGTGAACTCAAGACCTTCCTCCTGATGACGGCGGCCGAGCTCGTCCACCAGGAACTTCACGGTCGAACCAGTGCCGAGGCCTGCGATCATGCCGTTTTCAACGAGCTTGGCGGCTTCGATGCCGGCCGCCTTCTTCAGCGCATCCTGCTGTGCCTTATCCATGGTTTCTCCTTTGCCATCCTTGCCTCCGCCGCACGGATCAACGGCGTGAAGCCTTATCTCCTATCCTAACGCGAATGAGCGATTTTGTGTCATCGTGTCCGATTGCGGTACATATTCGTGTGTTTGGGTGTCAGTGTCGTACGAATGGTGCGTTGGTGATGGTCAGGTTGCCGTCGCCGTCCACATAGCCTTCGATTTCGATGCTGCCTTTGATCGGCATCGGCTGCCCGTTGAAATACGGGCTCGTTTTCGGCGCGGGGGAGAAGGTCAGCGTACCGGATACCGTCAGCCCGCTGGGCTTTGCGGGGGGTACAGGTTGCGTTGATTGTACAGGTTGCGTTGATTGTACAGGTTGCGTTGATTGTGCCGCTAAGGGTGACGAAGACTTGGTCTCCGGCCTTGCGGCATCCGTCTGATCCGTCGCCGCAGCCGGCTTGCGCAAACTTGCCGCATCCGCTTTGCCGTCCAATACCAATTGCACGTCTGGAGGCACATCGGTGCCATGTGCGTATTCGGAGCCCAGCAGCGACTGCCAGCCTTCAATCGGTAGATAGCCGTCGCGCGCACCCGAACGGCAATCGCCCGCATAGGTGCGTGCCAGTTCATCGACCAGCTCATTGCCTTCGTTGCCGGCGTGACCTTTGACCCATCGGAAATCCACCGGGCCAGGGCGTTGCGAGATTTCACGGTCGATCGCCTGAATAAGCTCTTTGTTCTTCACAGGTTTTTTCTGTGAATTTTTCCAGCCGTTCTTCTTCCAGCCTTTGACCCACTTGGTCGAGCAATTGATGGCGTACTGCGAATCCGATTCGATGAGCAATGGCTCAGGGCCCGGATGCGCTCGCAAAGCTTCCAACACTGCGCACAGTTCGCCAATCTGGTTGGTGCCGTTGGTCGCGCCGCCGGCGTCGTAGCCGTGGTCGTCGTGCTTATGGCCGGGCTTGCCGCCGGCGTTCTGCTCATGATCGGCCCAGGCCCAGCCCATTGGCCCGTTTGGATTCCCTAATGCGGAACCGTCTGTGGATACTGTGATAGTCATGTTCTCCACCCTAACGCAAGCTGTGCAATCTCTTGCTGAAGTGGGGCTGCCCAGCGCGAGGCAAAACAACGTAGTGAAGAGTGTGAATAACATCACACCTATTGACTTTGCTTGAAAAACATGCCATCGCGCGTGAATAGGTGAGCGCTCACAAGAAAAACAAGACATTTCCTCTCTGCGGGTGAGGTCGGCAACAATGGCGCATCCGGTATCTGGAATGAGAATAAGGGACTGTACAAAACCAGTGACGGCAACATCGAAATCCTCAAACCAGAGGCGGACAGCGATGGTTCGACCTCCACGGCCGCATCCAAGGGCACCATGCTTATCGCAGGCAACTCCAAAACCGTGGCACTCGGTCCAGGCGGCATGGCCTTGGCTCCCGGCCTGCCGCTCGGTCTTGGCTGGTTCATCCGACGCCGCTTAGGATTGGATGCCTCCGACATTCTGGACCGTAAGCTCGGCTTGAAGTAACGGCTGGTTCGGACGTGATTGCTGTCACGTACGGATCATGACGACAGCGCGAAGGTCCTCATCGGTTTACGTCGATGAGGACCTTCGCGCGCATTAGGGGAGTCTGTTGCGGGCTGCGCTACGCGGGTCATGCTGCGCGGGCGTGCTATGCGAACAAACTACGCGAACAAGTCGTTCAGTGCCTCGGCAATCGTCGGATGCGTGAACACCATATCGCGCAACGTGCTGGCCGGCGCGTCAAGATCCATCGCCAACTTGACGATATTGATCACCTCGTGCGACTCGACGGAAAGCAGCATCGCACCCAGAATGCGGCCAGTATTGCGTTCCACAATCGCCTTCATCAGACCATCCGGTCGCCGCATTACCTGGGCCTTCGGCACAGCGGCCAGCGGCAATCGCTTGACCACATAATCCAATCCAGCCGCCTTCGCCTCGCGCTCATTCAATCCCACGCGCGAGTAAGGCGTGGCGAGGAATGTGCTTGACGGCACATGCTTGCGGTCCTTCACCGTGTACGGACGGTCGGAACCATTGAGCTGCGACCACACCACGCGATAGTCATCCAGCGAAATGTACGTGTGCTGCGGGCCGCCGTTCACATCGCCCAGAGCCCAAATGTCGGCTGCTGTGGTGCGCAGAAGCTCGTCGACTTTCACGGCACCGCGTTCGGTGAGCTCCACGCCAGCTGCCTCAAGATGCAGTCCCTCGACGTTCGGCGTACGTCCGGTGGCCACCAGTACCGCGTCGGTGGTCAGGCAGAATCGGGCTTCAGCCGGCTCGGCGAACCGCGGCTCGCCATCGTCTGATGGTTTCGTTTGAACGTGTGACATCGTGGCGTGATCGGTCGGGTTGCTAGTGGGGCTGGTGGTTGTTGTAGTGTCGGTGGCGCCGGTGATATCGGTATGAGCGTTCCCGGTGCCGGCGGGGGTGGAATCGCAAGCTTGCGATGCGCCGCGAGTCATACCCTTCACCGCAACGGACAACCTGACGCCGCCGTCAGCAGCAGGCGCGATGGCCTTGGTATCCGCGTTGAACAGGAACTTGACGCCCTGCGCTTCCAACTGTGCGCGAATCGCGGCCGCCACATCCGCATCCTCGCGCGGCAGGAACTCGGCATTGTGCTGCAGCACGGTAACCGCCGTGCCGAAATCGGCAAACATCGAGGCAAACTCAAGTCCAATGAATCCTGAACCGATAATCACCAGTCGCTGCGGCATATCGTCGAGATCCATCAGTCCAGTGCTGGTGTAGACGCCGGGCGTAGTGTGGATACCGGGAATATCCGGAATGCGCGGCGTGGCACCGGTATTGATGAAGATCTTGCTGGCGGTCACGGCGACCGGGCCCTCAGCGGTGGCGATTTCCACGCTATGAGGGCCGGTGAAGTGAGCGCGGCCGGTGATTACGGTAATGTTGTCTTGGTCGGCGAGCTTGTGATAGTTCTTGTCGCGCAGCATCGAAGTGACGCGGCGCTTCTCCTTGATAGCAGCCTCGAACGCTGCTTCGCGGGTTTCGGGAGTACTGTTCGCGCCATCCCGCCGCGCCTGTTCGGCGGACAAAATCAGTGACTTGGACGGCAAGCATCCGATATTGATGCAGGTGCCGCCGTACATGTCGGCGCTTGCCTCGGCGACGACGACCTTGCGGCCGGCTGCACTGAGCTTGGCAGCCAAGGTTTTGCCGCCCTTGCCGAATCCAATGATCAGGGCGTCGGTGGTGATAGTGGGGGAGGTGTTGGGTGTGCTGATGGCATTGGGTGTGCTGATGGACATGGTTACTTCCTTACGTATTCGAGTGATAAGAGTGCGTTGTGCTGATGTGTTGTGTGCCGTGCGGCGTCTGTTTTCTTCTTTGACTGCCGAAGCGTTATCGACTGATGCTGGCTAGGGGAAACGCGCGGGATTATTAGCCTTTGCGCTCGCTGAATATCTGTTCGGTGATGTCGTGGATGGTGGTGTGTTCGAGTTGTTCGAGGCAAGTGCGGTTGAGCCCGGCATAGATGTCGTTCATCACTGCGCCCATTGAAGATGACACCAGACAGTCCTCGTGTACGTCGCCCGGTGTCCAGTTCACTTTCACAAAAGTGGTGCCGGTGGCTTCCGCTACCGCGCGCAAAGTGATTTCGGCGGCGGGCCGGGCCAGAGCGTACCCGCCTTCAGCACCCTCTTTAGTGGCGATGAGTCCGGCTGAGGCGAGCGGTCGCATTACTTTGCGCACGCGCGCCGCATTGGTACATATGTTCTCGGCCAGGATCTGACTGGGCAGGTGTGTGGCGCGATGGTCAAGGTAGACCAATGCGTGCACTGCCAGTGAATGGTCGCCGTTCATGAAACGACCTCCTTACCGAGTCGATACTGTAACTATGATGTGTACAGTTATGATACTGTAATCATATCAGATACAGTTAGTGTGTCAAATCGGGGTTGAAGAGGTGGGTGACTATGTGTATAAGTGAGGTGTCCACATGGTTATCCACAATGAATGTGCGTAAGTGAAGCTAGGACCACATACCTCGGATCGGCTTCCGTTTCCGCACCCACTACCCATATGGTGGTGTCATGAACAGGATGACCGACGGCATCACCAACTATGGAGCTCTGCCAGGCTCTATATACGATCAGCCTCCGGAAGAATCGGAGGCAGTTTTTGTTCCGCCCGAATTTGCGGGGTCATTTTCTACTGACTCGAAATACCCGACTTCTCGCGACTCGTCATCGCCGAACAGTGGTGCACATGATTCTGCAGCGACACCGACCATGAGCGAAAGCCTCGCCCAGCGCAAACGCGACATGGTCGCACGCTGCACTGAGGAAGCGAAACGGGCGGGCAAGAAGCTGCTTTTCGGCATGACCACTTCCCTCGCTCTGCAATCCGTACCGATTCCCGCCGATTGCGACCTCGACTCGGCCAAGCTGCACACTGTATCCAGCGTTAAGAGCAAGCGGTTTCGTACACGCCATGCACCACTGCAAACGCATATTTGGAAACATGCGGCTAAAGCCGCCAATGTGGAAATGAACCAACACGTGTTTGCGCTGGACCTGTTTCACGTATGGGCTCAACTTGCCCCGTATGTTTCTTTTGAGTCTCTGATTGTGCTCGGGGATGCCGTCATTACTGCTACGAGCAAACAGCCAGTATTGGCTAAGGATCGTGATGCTGCTGCAATCTATCAGGATCTGGTGAAGTTCGTGGAGCAATTTACCCGATTCAGAGGGCGCCCGTCCTGCGTTCGAGCATTGCCTCTGATATCACCTGGTGCTGATTCGCCCAAAGAATCAGAAGAACGACTCTCTCTGGTGGCGCATGGGATTCCACAGCCGGTTGCGAACTATGTGGTGCCGGACGCGGCTTTTGCATCTGGAGCTCCCATAACGTTGGACTTAGCGTGGCCAGAGTTCAAGGTCGCTGTTGAATATGATGGCGATCATCATCGTACGAGTAAGACTCAATGGCGCCGTGACCAAGAGAAAAGGGGCATGCTGGTCGGGCGGAGATGGCTGGTCTTCATCGCCACGGCGGCAAGTATCGCTAACGAGGATACTCGTGCTGAATTCGCTTTCAACGTGGCGAGGGCGCTTGCTTCGCGCGGTGCCGTATTCGAGTTTCATGTAGTTGCCATGTCTCTTGAAGAGTTGGCGCAGAGCCTGCTGTGACCATAATGTCCGAAACGGACTGATGTAAAGGCAATATTTGTACGACCTGTTGTTGTGGTGTGTGCTTGATATTGCATGCCGTTCGATTGCGATGCCTCGTAGTGATGGATTTCGTGAATGACTAGTGTTCGATTGTGGAGGGAAATGTGTCATAGTGGTCGATTGGGGGTGTTGTCGGTGCATTGAGCGTGGATTTGCGCCAATGGGTGTGGGACGCTACGCGTGTTTTGCCGATTTTTGCGTGGCGTCCCACGGCCCCTCGGGTAATGGCTGTGACGGGTGTGGCAGGAATGGCGTCTTTCCGGGGTTTCCAGTTTGAGCGTGTGGGATGGGGAAAATGTAAAACGATTGACTTAGCTGTTGTCCCACGCTTTTGTGGGATGGCAACTCTGGAATGGGCAAATTCGTCGTGGCGTCCCACAACGATGTTAAAACTCGACCATGATGCAAGCCGACCGAACGCTTCGGTGGTCATCTGGCCGCTGTGACCCCACAATGATGATGGGAAACTCGGTCATAATGTAGGCAGGCGAACGTTTCGCGGCCATATGGCCGTCCTGCCCTGCAGTGATGTTGAGAAAATGCGGTCACGGTGCATGAGGAGAACCGTTGACCTGCGTGTTTCAGTGGTCGCGAACTGCATATGCGCTAAAAAAAGCTCTGCAGTGGATTGCATGAATCCAATGCAGAGCCTTATTGGTTGCTGTGAACGCGACTAACGCAGCGATTTCACTCGCTCAGGGCCTTGTCTACCACGACGGTGGCCTCGTCGAGCACCTTGTCCAGAGCCTCAGGGGAGACGAAGGACTCGGCGTACACCTTGTAGATGTTCTCGGTGCCGGAGGGGCGGGCGGCGAACCAGTTGTCCTTGGTGGTGACCTTCAGGCCGCCGATCTTGGCGTGGTTGCCCGGTGCCTCGGTCAGCTTGGCGGTGATGTCTTCGCCAGCCAGCTGCGTGGCGGCCACATCATCACCGGTCAGCTTGGCGAACTTGGCCTTCTGCTCCAGCGTGGTCGGGGTGTCGACGCGCTTGTACCAAGACTCGCCGAAGCGCTCGACCTGCTCCTGGTGAAGCTGGGCCGGGTTCTTGCCGGTCTTGGCGGTGATCTCGGCGGCCAGCAGGTCGGGGATCAGACCATCCTTATCGGTGGTCCACACGCGGCCGTCCTTGCGCAGGAAGCTCATGCCGGAGCTCTCCTCGCCGCCGAAGGCGACTTCGCCGCTGAACAGCGGGTCCACGAACCACTTGAAGCCCACCGGCACTTCGATGACCTTCGCGTTGATCGATGCGGCCACGCGGTCGATCAGGGAGGAGGAGACCAGCGTCTTGCCCACGGCTGCGCCCTCAGGCCAGCCCGGACGGTTGCCGCCGAACAGGTACTCCACGCACACGGCGATGTAGTGGTTCGGGTTCATCACGCCCCAGTTCGGGCAGACGATGCCGTGGCGGTCGGCGTCCGGGTCGGTGCCGCCCACCAGGTCGTACTTGTCCCAGGCACCGGCGTTGAGCTGGTCCACGAGGCCCTTCATCGCGTACGGGGAGCTCGGATCCATGCGGATCTTGCCGTCGTGGTCGATGGTCATGAAGCGCCAGGTCGGGTCGACCTCAGGACGCACCACGCCGATGTTCAGGCCGTACTTCTCGTTGATGAGCGGCCAGTAGTTCACGGAAGCGCCGCCGAGCGGATCGATGCCCAGACGCACGCCGGAGTTGCGGATCACGTCGAAGTCGATGACGTTCTCCAGGTCGTCCACGTAGTGCTCGCGGAAGTCGAAGCCCTCGACGTACTCGGACTTGATGGCCTCCTCGTAGGGCACACGCTTGATGGACTTGAAGTCGCCGAGCAGCTCGTTGGCGCGAGCGGCGATGGCATTGGTGGTCTCGGCCGGAGCCGGGCCGCCGGTGACCGGATCGTACTTGAAGCCACCGTCGGTGGGCGGGTTGTGGGACGGCGTGACGACGATGCCGTCGGCGAGGCCCTCGCCCTCGAAGCGCTGGGTGCCGTCGGCCGCACGGTTGTGGGTCAGGATGGCCTGGGAGACCACCGGGGTGGGCACGAAGTCGTCACGGGAGTCGACGCGCACGTGCACGCCGTTGGCGACGAGCACCTCGATGGCGGTCTTCTCGGCCGGGCCGGACAGGGCGTGGGAGTCGCGTCCGAGGTACAGCGGGCCGGTGACGCCGGCCTTCTTGCGGTATGGCCTGTGTGATGGCGACGATGTGGGCCTCGTTGAACGAGGTCTTCAGGGACGAGCCACGGTGGCCGGACGTGCCGAAGATGACACGCTGCTCCGGAACCGCCGGGTCGGGGACGAGGTCATAGTACTTGCCGATGACTTCGTCGACATTGATCAGATCAGCTGGGGTGGCGGGCTTGCCCGCATTGTTTGCTACCATGCTTCTATTTTGCCACGACCGGTGTCATTTGGGTTACGTTTTTGTGAGAAATTGTGATTTTTTGTTCGAGAATGTTGGTGATGTTGCCGGGCGTGCTGCCTGCGCATGCCATGTGCGCCCAGCTCTATCCGCTCTGTCATTAGGTACACCGGTACATTACGGGTTCAAATAGCCGTTATCTGGTATCCCCCGTGCGAAATGGTCGTTTCAAAGCCCAAAAACGACCATTTCGCACATGCAATTGTGAATAACGGCTATTTGAACCCGTAATGTACCGGTGTACCAGATAAGAGGATGACGGCGGGGAGGGGGAAGGCGGAAAAGAATGCAGCGAAAAGAGACGCGGAGGAAAGGGACATGGCGGAAAAGGGGCACGGCGACAAGGATGCGAGGAAGCACGATTGACCCTAGAGGATTGATTAGTGGAGTGACGGAGTACGACGGATAGCCCCGGAGGACAGGATGGCGAAGGGCGGAACATAGGGGATGGAGACGCGGGAGGAAGGGACGAGTGGAAATGGCACGGCAGAGGCGGTCTGTGTTGGCCATCGACGCCGATATGCCAACGGCATGGGGAATCAAAGGCGCTTGGAACCGGCGAGAGGTTGATGGATTGGCCTTTGCCGCGAAGAGGGCGGCAATCACGATGGCACCGGTCGTGGAACCGGTCTTCGCGAGCGTCTTCACCGCATCGGCGGAAGGCGCGACCTGAACCTGCGGCTTGAAGATCGTGACCTTCGGCTTGATGGGCTTGGTCGGCTTGGTACCGGGCTTAACTAACGAGCTCAGCCGGCTGCGTCGGCTCGCCAGGCTTCGTCGGCGCCTTGTGCATGTTGGCGAACGTGGCCGCGTCAACGGTCTCGCCATCCTTCGCATACGAGACGGCGGTTGTCGGCCGTCGCGGTCACGGTGATGGTCGCCGCGTACTCGGTGCTGTCATACGTGACGCCATCGGCGTTGCCGGCGACCTGCACGAGCGTGTACTCGTACGTGCCGGCAGCGTCGAACGGCAGCTGGTCGAAAGTGACAGTGCCATCGGCTGCGTTCGTGGTAGTGCCCGGCATCCACCACGTACGCAGCCGCAAGGAGAACGTCTCCGATTTGCGCGACACCGTCGGCGCGACCGCATACGGCCACGTCGGCGAC
>ERZ857521.2546-NODE-2546-length-17263-cov-23.623315_pt1 | contig 17263 bp, 15 predicted proteins | sample MGYA00519701_ERZ857521 | MGnify/ENA primary metagenome ERZ857521 (study PRJEB31778, sample SAMEA3449346) | human gut metagenome | biome: human gut; feature: human-associated habitat; material: faeces | place: United Kingdom | collected 2010/2012 ...
CGATGACCGGCGCCATTGCGAACGCTCCGGCAAGCGGGATGTGAGACATGGTGAAGAGAATGCCGCTCGTATCGGACACACCTCTTTTCAGTCCGTTTACGGTGACGTTGGTCCCCAGAAACGGAATATAGTCAGCCGGGTCAATCACCATCCCCACGTAAGGGTGGATGGGATTGTAGGGAGGGACAGTTGTCGTATGGACGTCAACCCCAGTGACTATCGTCAGATGTGTGTCAACAAGTAGCATAATTGTTTCCTCTGGTTGCTATTATTAAATTGATTGTATTCTCTGCTTAATTCCGTCTTCCATACCATGCTACCAGCAACGAGCTTCCTACCAATACGGCCACACTTATTATCCACAAATAGATATACATCTTTTTCTGGTATTGCTCAAGCGAATGCGCGTGCTGCTCATTGTATTTTACCAATGAGTTGATTTGCTCCTGCTGGGTACGTATCAAGTCCAATATTTCTTCATTGATGCCCTTTTGTTCACTCAACGACCGGGATAGGTTCTTGAAATTCCGGTTCACGGTGTATTCGTCTTTTATATATCCCATCGTCCGTACTTGGATGGCTGACAAATTTATGCTGTCAGGCTCCAATACCGTCTGTTGTTGTGTGGCAGGCATGTCATTTTGATCCTTGGCATAATGGTTGAAAATCAGGATGCCTACGAGGATTCCACTCAACAGGAATGCAATTAGCGCGATGATGACGAAAAAGAGATTGCTCCTGTGGGGAGCTTTTTTGAAGGAGTCATCCTCCGGCTGGATGGAAACAGGCGCAGGATTGGCTTTGGGTTGTGGAATCTCCTGTTCCTCCACTTCCTTTTTCTCCATTTCTTTGCGTTTGGATATTTCCAAAAATTCACGTTTGCTTATTTGATATTTGTCCCCTTGGTACAATACCACTTCGTTTTTTACCAGCCAGTCTAACGCTTCGCGTACACTGCGTTCCGTGACCTTGATATTCTTGGTATTCCAATATACCTCAGAGCAAGTCACCCATACGGGTTTGACAAGGGATTTGTTATAGAGTATGTCTAAAACTTCTTCCTGTAATTGTTCTTTAGTCTGTTCCATTTGCTTTTACGGTAATAAATGTTTGGGTATAAAATAATATGTTTCTCCAGCCATAGGAATGGTGTCAAAGGATTGTTGCTGGTACATACCTTCCAGCACCTTCAATTTTTCGATTAATGACGGATAGATGGTATGGAATCCGTTGTTTCTGCATTTCCTTGGCTTCAGACGGCGGATTTTCAGCTGATAGAGCAATTCTTCTTCGGCAGGGATTCCTGTTCTGTAATAGAACAAATCTGCGATGTACGCATTCCTTTTCAGCAGTTTTCGATGATAAGCCTGGTTAAGGCTTATCCTTTGCTTTCTATATACTTTCCGCAGTACTCGGAACTCTTTCTTTTCGATGCTCTCTGAAAATTCAGGCAATAGGCCACGATAATTCTGCAATAGGTCTTCTAGTTCCTTTTCACTGAATACATAGCCTTGCGTATAATCGCAGAGCGAGGAATCCGGAACGGAAAGCTTAGCGAAGTATGTATCAGAAACGCTGTTGCGGTTGATGTACTCGATTCGCATGGTATCGGATATGGGCGAGCGCTGGAATATTTCTTTCAAGTCCGGAGTAGGACGGCTGCGCAAAGTACCCAGTTTGCTTTCATGATACAGCAAGGACTTCAGTATCGTTTCATTGGTGGTCTGAATATTCAGGTTGATAGAGTCCAAAGCAACTTCCAATGCGGTGTTGTGTAGTAGGCCTCTTCCTTTGGGGAACAGGATGCCACCGGCTGAAAGACTTTGCGATGGAACGTCAAACAGAAAAATGTTTGCTTCGTCGGTTTCAATATTTCGGAATAGTTCCGGTTTTATCAGTTTGTCATCTACGATGTAATTGCCGATATGATTTACATATTGGTGGGACAACGCATCAAGCATTGATTTGGCTTGCAGGATAAAATCCTGATAGGGTGTTTCGTAGGATCGTTTTGTCTGTACAAACAAAAAACTACCCAATTCCTGACCGGCTTTGGTTATAAGGCTTTTTCTTATATTCAAATTCTGGTTGCTTCCTAATATAATGAACAGGTTCTTGTCGAACGTGGTATTGTTTACCGTATTCAGGATTTGCTCTAGGGCTGCGTTAAGGCCGGAGTCCCCACGTCCATACGTGGCCCGGATGCTGTCGGATGTGATAAAGTCAAGCCAATCTGCAAAGTCTGAAAGCAATGACGAATAACGGTTGCCTGCATTGGATATACAGGTTGCTGTAAATTTGTACCGCATATTAGGCGGAAACTTCATTTTCATGTTTTGCAATGTGTTACAAAACATGTTTGCCATTATTTGTTCGGAATTAAAATATAGGAAATGTATATTGATTAGATTGTTTTCTCTTTCCATTCGTCTGATGTCTGACGAATAGATGTTGCCTCCCTTCACATTGATCAGATTGTTGTATCGTTTGTTCCATACCAATACAGGCATGTTTATTTCCGTATTTCCGTACTCGGACAAGCATGGATGTTTTATATTCCCTGCATAATCGAAAAGGATTCTCGACTGCAGGTTTTGGTTGTGGATTTGAAACGTATCCGTGCGGTTGGAGATTCCCGGTATGGAATCATAATATTGTGTTTCCCCTACCAGAAAAGACCTGTTTTGTCCGACTTCAGCTATTAAATCAGCCGGAATCCATCCCAATATCTTACGGGAATCATCATCCAAAGCCGGCCTGTCTGAAACCAGGACGGCACGTTTTCCCTTGTCGTGTTTATAAGCATATACTATCTGCCCGTTCAGCAATCCTCCTTCCAGCTTGTTTTTCAGGAGCGGTTCACCATATACGTTTAGCGTGTCTCCTCGGAAATAACGCTGCATATCATAAAGACGGCTTAAATCCGTGAGTCCTATCCGGTATTTAATTGGCAGATTGTTCTTTGTGTTTATGTAGGCATGGTCGTACATCAGTATATTGTCCACGGGAATCCACCCTGCGTATTCTACTTTGGAGGGCTCCTTGAAATGCCTTTTCTTGGATAGCAGGAAGCTGTAAAATACTTTTGGCTTTCCTATGATGTCTTGGTCGGCACGTACCAACTTATATGTATTGTTCTCTTCTCCTATAATGTAATAGGGCACCCCAATGTTTTGCTTTTCCCTTTTTCGCTGGAAATAGGGGTCTTCATAAGCTTGGTTGCCGTTTCTGTCAGAATACACAATCCGGTTGCTCCTGTCTTTTCTTACAGAAGGCTTTTCATCTGTGCCGGGATAATAGTTGAATATGTTTTTCCCGGTGATTCGTGTCCGGTTCCATGCGGATACCTGACCTGATACACGGATGGGTATGTTGGCTCCTGCCCAAGCAAAGAGTAGCATAACTATGAGATATTGGTATGTATGTTTCATTTTTCTGTATAGCTTTGGGTTACTTGAATGGTGGAAACGCAGTGCAGTTTGTCAATATGTACTTCATCAATGCGTACATGCCTTTTGGTATTGCTTTCAAGAAAGTGAAGTCCTTGACAGTAGCCGGTAAAGTCATTGTATTTCTCTCCATTGACAACTACCACCACCCTGTCCGCAGGAGTACAAAAGTATTTGTTTCGAATGTAATTGTAGTGCTCGTAATATACGGAATGTTGTGAGACACGTGCGTCAGCAATGGCTTGCAGGTGTTTGCGGATATCATTCTGGGCAAGTGTAAGGGAATCCACGACCACGATTTCTTCCGCCTTTTCAAAACGGGGCAGAATGGTGATGTGATGTTTTACCGGATATTTGGTCGTATTCGTCTGTAATTGGATGGTATATTCTCCCGGATTTTCATAGGTATAGACGACCTGTTGTTCATAGGCATCTACCGTACCGCTTTCGCCGAATTCCCATAACCAACTGTTCATTCCATATCCTTCGGCCGCAAATACAAGTTCCTCTCCCTGGTAGCCTTCTGAAACGCCATATATGTGGGGCACCGAATCTATGGCCGCCCTTTCGGTTCCTGATATGACTTTGATGTATTTGTTAACGGTGTAGTTATCGTCGATATTGAGCGTTACCAGATATTTGCCGGGTTTTTTATAAGCATATTTGATGACAGACTTGTCTTTCAGGACATCGCCGTTACCCATCTGCCATAACATCTTCATCCCTTTGGTGGCCACTGTATCATTTGCCATAAACTCCAAGGACTCGTTTACTTCATAATGATAATTGTCGTTGGAATCGAAGACATAAAAATCGATATTCTTCAATTTGGATTGAGAAGGCAGCATTAATACGATGATGATACCAGTTAATGCAAGGATGACAAATGCAATGATGATAATCGTTCTTTTATTATCCATAATACTTACAAGTTTGCTTTACATTCTTCAAGGTCTTTTTCTATCAGTTCATTGTTGTATTCTAAGGCACTCAGTTCTTCCCGTATGTCGAACTGGAATTTCAAGGTCTTGGAAGACAAAGGCCCGAACATGTATCTGGAGTTCATGCCGTTTCGTACATAAATCTCCTGAAGACTGAAAATGTCTCCTTTAATTTCATCCATGCGTTGAACCTGATATGTGTTGAAATCCAATGAATCAATCTGAACCCAGACTTCGGCTGATTGTTTCGCATGTGCCCTTTGTTCATCAAATATGCTTTCGGAATGATTTATGTCTTTAATTAAATCCGAACTCTCTTTCATTGGAATATCAAAAATGTACTTGCACATAATGATAAATATGAGCAGGACGGAAAACACTAGCAATAATGCAAAGCGTATGTTTCCCCATATATTTTCATCTTTTGTCATGGCTTTTGTATTTTTTCTTTAGTCAGTTCCTGATATTTGTCTCTGCATTTTTCTAATTGCTCTATGTTGGACTCCCTTTTTTTCGTTTCACGGTCAAGGTAATCCATTGTAACCTGAATCTCTTTAATCTGTTCAAGCATAACCTCGTAAATCTCAAAATTGTGGGTGAGGTTGCTTATTTCACTTTCCATCAACTGACGTTTCTTGGTTATCAGGTTCTGTAAGTGCTTGTGTTCGCTTGCATTCCGTTTTTTTGTTTTCAGACTGTTCAGGTCCCGGAACAGTTCTTCCATCTGGAAATTGAACTCGGCCTGCTTCTTGAAAACCTCATCATATTCCGATTTCTTGTTTTCAAGCAATGCTATTCCCTTTTGTGCCGTCACGATGGAGGCGCTTCCGCATAAAGCAATAATTACCAACGTAACAAAGAATATAATGGAGAATTTCCATTTGCTATTCTTTCGTTCTTCCATATTCATCGATTCCATATTACTGCTGTTTTAAGTTTAAAAGAAAGACCATCTCTTTTTCTTTTCCTCTTGTTCTGTATCGGAAGTATTTTCTTCTCCTACGACAATGTTTTCTCGTACTAGACCGATATATTCCAGTTCTCCCATTTTGTGGAACATTTTTTCTAGAAGTAATAAAAATGTCCCCGATGTACGGAATGAGGCGCTGATGTCTGTATGGTCATATACGATACCGGCCACATCTTCCATACTGCGTGTAAAATCGGAGGGCGTGATATTGGTCCATTCATAGTAGTACTGGAGCAGTTCTTCACGCATGGTTTCCGGCAGAGTCTGCAACGCGGATATAAGTTCATTGGCCAGTTCATTGATGGCTTGTACAAGAAAGATAGGAGGTTGCTCCTGCGCAATCTGTTCAATAAAGAAAATGTGACTGTTATAAAAATTGCTGAAAGCCTCACATAAAATAAATGTATTATTGGCCAACACATCTCTGCGCTTGTCCGATAGATTACGGCTGTATATTACCCGTATATCTTCTTTGATATTGTGCAGGATATGTGCGAGCTGGTTGATGAATGATTTTACACTGTCATGGTAAGCGGACTTCTGCAACGGCGGAATGTACTGGCGATTGACGGCAAAGGTGTTTCCGTGGGATTTAATTTCTCCTATAATCAGAAAGTTCTTGCTGTAAAAGGCCTTGTTCGCCTGACTTTTGGGGACGATATGTACTCTTATGCTTGGCAATACATGGGGATGGTGCAGTGGAATTTCTTCCGGGTCTGGCTCTCCGACAGGAATCTGTTCATAAGGGTTAACTGATACCAGAATGAGAAATTCATTATCCTCCATAGAAAGAGGATTGCCCTCGGTCAAGGTTGCGGTGGGTACATAATCTCCGTACAATCCTTCATAATAGATGACAGGAAGTCCGCCTCGTGTCAGGCCGTTACATTTTTTCAGTCTGACAGATAAGGTGTCAAGAGACTCGCCGTTGATATCAAACTCGATGTTGTCATTTGAATTGTCAAAGGCTTTTCCGATGCCGTAATTGTAATCGGTGAGGTGGTCTTCTGTGCTTCTGTAAAGCGATTCCATCACACTATAATAATTCCCGAAAAAATGATGAGCCGTCAACTTTAGCCCGTTGACCCAATTAATCGGTAAGTATTCTATTTTCATATCTTTACTTTTTTGTTGAGGTTAATTTGACTCTTCTTATATAAATTGGACGGTTGTTTTTGATTTTGTTCACTTCGCTGTTCTCTTTGGGATTCAATATGCGTATCAATAAGGGATAGTTGGACCATTTGGTGGTATAAAAAGTCCATCCAACCTTGTAGCCGTCTTTTTCCGTTTCGATTTTGTTCTGTGGGAATCTGCGGTTCTGGTCTTCAATGAACCAGTTGAACCAGTTTCCCAAAGATATGCCATTTGGCAACTTTACGACCAGCGTGGCGTAATTTTTATCGTTAATCTTTCGTTTTATCTTTACTTTGACAGATTTGAACTCGAAGCTGTCTATGTTGTCCCAATAATTGCGGTCGAATGTGCCGAATCCCAATTCCCAAGGGATGTAAATGGGAGGCGGAATCAGCAGGAACAGTTTACGGCTAAGCATAATCATATAAGGGACAATGAACCATGAAACATTTAAGGCTCCCCAGATGGCATACGGTAGACCGCCGCTTAGACGTTCAAATGCCAGATAATAGATCCACCCTCCCAATACGCCGGAAACAATCAACAGCAGAATGGTTCCTACGGTGGATTCTGACAGTCCTATTGATTTATACATATCCGATTCTGTATATCTCCAAAATATAAAACCCAATCCGATGTAACACAGGATGGTAAGTAGCAATCCGGCCCAAACAAACTCGTTTCTTAAGAGTCCGAAAAGGCAGGGAAGAGCTATTATCAAGGCTGAAATGAGTATGAAGATAATAGCTTTTTTCATACTTAGCTTTTGCTTGAGATTTTTCATGCTGTTCAGGATGAAGAGCATAATCATCACAAAGAATGGAGCCAGCAGATATTTGAAAAATATGGATAATAACATTTGCATAATCTTATGTGTTTTATGGTTTACAGACTCATATCATATCCTAATCGGTTTTTACCTAAAACGCAGTCTATATGACCTTGTACTTGGTATTTGATGTTTATCTTCCTGAACGAGAGTATAAAGAAATTCAGAATGGCGGTGACCAAAGTTACAATGCGCATCAGGCCATTGTAATCGTTCATCTGCTCGACGTGGTTGAACATTATAGTTGCTTCCAAATCGTCCCCTTCACATTCTACAGGACCGTTTAGCCCGATATTCTCGCCCAATATACCTTCATTCAATGGGGCATAAAGAGAAGCTGTTATTACATGCGGAACATATTGGAGACGAACTTCCATATCCAGTACGATAGAAAAGATTTCTTCGATGGCAGGAAGATTCTCCTTGTATTCCTCCGCATGGCATAAGAATAGAAACAGCTTGTATTTTTGGTGTTTGGAAATATCCAAAGGTGTAAGCAGCAGCGTTTCTATCAGGAGGTTCAGATTTTCTTTTGTGACCGGGTTGGTGAAAAAATTCAGGTCTCGGTCAATGATTTTGACTCGTTCTATAAAAAAGCCCGTGTCAAAAGGCGCGAAAAATGAAATCTGTTCCTTTTCCCGTTTCCTGTTCTCACGGATGGCATCTACGATTTCTTTGTTGCTCATACCTGGCGTACTTATGACCAAAGGGTGGAACAGCAGCTCTGGCAACTGATGATAGATGCTGTTACGTGCCAGATGTAAGGTTACAATTTCTTTGTAAGTATTGGGAGTTGATAAATAACGCAAAGACGCACTCATGATGTCTTTTGAGTGAACACGAGGGTTCATACCATGACAAATCACCATGATAGAATCCAACAGCTCTTCCCCAAGTACGAACTGCAATTCTTCAAAAAAGACTTCTGCAGTATAATTGCTTGCGTTGCTGCGTTTCAGTTCATTTATTTTTTCTTTCCTGTCTAACGAAGTTCCCATGCAAGTTCGTTATTTCTGTAGTTCACAATAATGTTGTCTCCCGGTTTCACGCTCTCTGATACGATAAGACGCGATACGGTCTTTTTGAGATATGTTCTGATTACTCCTGCAATAGGACGGGCGCCGTATTGGGGAGAGAAACCTTTTTTAGAAAGATACTGGAGTGTTTCTTCCGACAATTCCAGGTTGATGTTCTTTTGCTCCTGCAGTTGCTTCTGCAAGCGGGAAAAATGTAACAGGAATATTTCTTGGGCCACTTTCTCATTAATGGGAGAGAATGGTACAACTTCGGTCAGTCGCCCTAGAAACTCCGGTCTGAAATACTGTGCCATTACTTCAATGAGTTTGGCAGAGGTGGGAGTTTGCCCGGCCTGTATCTGTTCGGCAATCCATTGGCTTCCGATGTTGGATGTGAAGATGATGATGGAATTGGAAAAATCACCTTCCCGTCCCAATTTGTCATGTATCTTTCCTTCGTCCATCATCTGAAGGAATACATCATATACACTGGAATGCGCTTTTTCTATTTCGTCAAAAAGAACGACGGAATATGGCTTCTGTCTTATTTGGGTTACCAAAAGACCGCCTTCCTCATAACCGACGTATCCCGGAGGCGCACCGTAAAGCAATGCGGCCGAATGTTCTTCTTTGAATTCTGACATATCAAATCGGATCATCGCGGATTCATCGTCAAACAGAAGCTCGGCCAGCGATTTGGTCAATTCTGTCTTACCTGTTCCAGTCGGTCCTAAAAAGAAGAATGAGCCGATTGGCTTTTTGGGGTCACTCAGTCCGCTTCTCGATTCTATGATGGCATCGGACAAGGTCGTAATGGCTTTGTCTTGTCCCTTTACTCTTTCCCTAAGTTTGGATTCTATCCCTAAAAGACGGTCTTTTTCTCTGGCTTGGATTTTTCCTATAGGGATGTTCGTACATTCTGCTACGATAGCCTCTATTTCAGCCGGCGTTACTTTTTTGATGGTAGCGGATGAAATATCTTTCAAGTCCGACAGTGTTTTACTTATGTTTTGTATTTTCACTTCGGAACTGTCATCCTTATTCCAGATATAGGTATCGGACAGTTTTGATGTGATGACAGAACCGACTTTGTTGAATATCATGTGATGCAACAGTTTCAAATCCGAGTCTTCTGCGGGTTTGCCCTCTTTACCGGTCAGTCGCTCCAATTCTGCTTCTATATTTTCGATTGCATTCTTGGCATTTTTATTGCACAGACGCACTGCCGCCGAAGTCCTGTCCAGAAGGTCAATCGCAGCCGATGGCAAATTGCGTTCCTTGAAATAGCGTTTGGACAACTGTATTACTTGGGGAATACAATCGTCGGAAATGCTTAATCCATAATGCTTCTCTATTTCGTTTTTATGTAAATTGAGCGCACACACTAAAGTGGAATAATCCAGTTCCTCCGCATGGATGATGACAAGTTTGCTTTCTATCGAGTGCTTTTCAATGTGCTTGCGATAGGCGTCATTGGTAATGGTAAGTATAAGATTGCAGGCCCCTTCGCTGATTTGGGCATTCAGGATGTTAATCAGCGCGGTTGATTTCCCGCCCATACTGTTGTCCAGTAATACCTGCAAATCATCAATTACGAGAGCCACCTGGTCAAGCTGTTTGAGTTTTTTTATCAATGCGACAATCTTCTGTGCCATTTCGTTCTCGGAAGATGCTCCAGCAAGCAGTTTGGCTGTGCTCAGTCCTACTATAGATACCTGCTGTAACATTTCGTCCTTGTTGTTACAGATTTCTTTCACAAAAGAATGAATTATCGCTGTTTTCCCTATACCGGAATCTCCAACAATCAGAATTGCCTTGTTTTCAGACCGTTCCAGGCACTCCAACATCGTTCTTGTTTCCTTGTCTCTTCCGACTACTATAGCACCGCTTTTGACGATAGTTTCTGTTTTCAGATTTTCAGCGTAGGGGAATGATGCCAATATCTGATTTTCCTCTCCCTGGTAAGAATAGATAGATGATGCGGCAGAGTAATGGTTAAGTATATCCTCTTCGCTGACTCCCAGAAGTTCTATTTGCTGGTGCGAATAAACAACACCTTCCCTGGATATGGCTGCAAATATGCAAACGGCATCTATATGATCACTGCCTAGCTTGATTTTGGAACGTTCTGCTTCGTCAAAGACTTTTAAGACTTCATCGTCCGGAGTTATTTCATCGGAATCATTATTGTTATTAGGCGAAGAGTACATTTCCTTGCGTGTATCAAACCAGTCAAAAAGATAATCAATGTCTTTTTGCATGGATTGCAATATCTCTTTCAGACCCGTGCTTTCGGTCAGCATGGCCAGAACCAGATGGGGCACACCGTATGTGCTTTTCCGTTCCTGTCGGGCCATTGACTGGGCTATTTTGATGGCAGAAACCAAACTGGGGCTATAGTCATTGTTTATCATAAGAATACTATTTTATAAGTTGAATTATATACAGACCTTTCAGCCATATCCTTTTCCAGATAATGCGCATAAGCAGACAAGTCTGCAAAGTCTCTTACATTTTGCTTTAATTTTATTTCTATTTGCATGATACGGATAAATCCTTTCTTCCTTTCCGGAGAAATGGCGACACCATCCTTAATCTGTACAGAGTCTACGCTGCTTCCGATTTTATGAAAAATATAATTCTGAATATCTTGCTTGGATACGATTCTGTCCCGACTGACAAGTCCGTATCTGAGACTATGGACGAGATTGGAGTCTTCCGTATGTACTACCCCTCCTTGGACTGGGGTCCGGAATACAATGCTGGATACGTCATATTTTTCCATATTGAATTGCTGCACAAAAGCTCTCTCATCCAGCCTGTTGGCTATATTCCCGGATGTAATCCAGTATTTCACTTCTGCACTGGTGGCCGAAGGAGTGGGGACGGTCAGCGCAAATACCCGTTGTTTCCCTTCGTCTTTGCTGACATTTTCTACAGTTTTCTCCACTTCGGAAAGTTTTGCGAACAGTTCTTTTAATTGTGCGGTCAGTGTGTCCGGATTCAAGGCGGAAAAAGCATTTCCGTCTTCCCGGATTCGCTGCAGAAGTTTGGTGATTAAATCTATGGCACTGTCCGAATCGAAGCGTTCCAGGTCTCCAAAATACAAATCAAAAACCCCATTGGGATTTTCATCGTATTGTTGTAGGCGGTTGGTATATTCTTTCCCGGTATTGTCATAAATGGAACGTATGTTAAGGAAATAGGAGCCCTTGGGACAAGGAAGGGGGATGAAGCGTCCATTACTCGTAAAACTATGTTGCCTGTATATCATTTTCCTGTTGACTACAGGATATGTATTCAGGTATATGTTTAGTGACTCAAGACGTTGGGGTGTGTTAAATGCCTCTGGCAATTTTACTTTGAGCCAGAAGTATTTCCCTTTTACATCTATATCCTGATTCGCAGGATTGGCTTGGGGAAATTGTTCCGACAATGTCTTGCGTGTTTTGTCTGCCTCTCCTATATTTATAGTAAAATATAAATCACTGTAGAAATCTTTTATTTCATTGAAGTAATGGGCATTGTTGTAAGGGTCTTGAACATTTAATCCTTGCTCGCTCTTCAGCCCTTTTCCTCTGCTGTCATAAAAATGTGTCATTTGGAGGAAAGCTACCAATGACGTATCTTGGGGAAGCAGGCATAATGTGATATTTTCTAATTCAGCCAGTTGTTTTTCTTCAATGGAAATTCCTAACCAGATGGCATAAGAGTCAATCTGTTCTTTGGGGCTTAGAAATATGGATGAAACATCTTTTTTCTCAGAAGCCATTTTTACAGTGTCTCCCAATGCGACCATACAAAGTTTTGCATTGACCAGCGGGTAGCTGAAAAGAGGGGTGAAGAAGATTTGGACACTCTCCTTTCCAAAAATGAACTTCTCCGTATAAAAATGATCTTCTGCATTTAATATACAGGCTTCATTGCTATTTGGATTTACGGACATTAAAGCATGGGCTGGCATTGGCAAGGACCATTTGCTGTCAATAAGTATCCGGGATAATTGGTACAGCAGGCGTGAATCCGAAGCTTTTACCTCCTGATGTAGTTGGGCTACTTCATAGGCAAAAACATCCAGCAGCAAATCTACTACAGGATCCATTTCGCGAGGGTCGCTGATTCCCCATAACTCCATCGCGTACCTTAATATTCTATCTTTTATTTCAATATGGCTTTTGTCTGGCATAAGATGTAGGTTTATTGTGAAAGAGGACTTATATAGACAAGCGTACTAAAATAAAAAGGCTGGCCCGTAATTCTGATTTTACCCTTGACTGTTATCTGTGCTTTTCTGCGGATATGAATGTTTTTCTTGTCCTCGGCATCGATTTCCGAAAGAATAACACTTACATCCACATCATTCAGCCTTTGCTCATAGCGGTTGATGGCCAGTGTTAAGGATTCCTGGACTTTATTCTCCCAATCACTGATTTTTACCAGTTGGCTGAATTCTAGTTCCCAAATTACAGAGCCATAGTTTTCCTTACCAGTTACTTCTCCGTAATGGGAAACAATCAGTAACATAATCTGCTGTGCTATGGATTCTTCATAAGAACAGCGCCTGAGTTTTCCGGTAACAGCAGAGCGTAAATCTATAGGTATTTTTAGGTAACTCATTCTGTCTATTTAAACTATATCATTCGCAAAGATACTGTTTTTTATCATAAACTCTATATTTTATTTGAAAAATATTCGCAAAAATTTGATGGAATAAAATTTAATTCGTATATTTCGGCCGTCAAATTAATCAGTGACATAAAAACGTAATAATTCACCTTAAATAAATAGTTATGGCATTATTTGATTACATGATTGGTGGCAATGAGGTCAAAGTTGATGCGAACGAATCCATTGCTGAGATTCCGTCCAATCGAACTTTGATTGTCCAACAACTGACAGACGAGGCTCCTGTTGAGCCCGAGTGTGTTTATGGGTTGCAGACTATAGATGATGTTTTTGAACGTTTCGAGCCGACTGTACAACTGGAACACGTAGATGCTGAAGGCAACGAAATAAAGGAAACTATGACATTTAAGGGTCTGGGGGATTTCGGAGCTGAGAAAATTAAAGAGAATAGTGAATTCTTGAGTGAACTAGACATTGAACGTGAACAAAGTATTAAGATTGCACGACAGCTGGCTTCTAACAAGGCCCTTCAAAAGGTAATTGAGAATCCTGCTTTGAAGGATGCGTTAGCAGAAGTGATAGAAGCCTCTATTCAGGAAATTCTTAATGCTCAACCAAATTCTAAAATCTAAAATCTAAAATGAATGACTATGGAACCTGATAATGAACAAAAGCTTCAGCAGTCTGTATCATCAAGTTCTGTTCAGACTGTTTCCCAGGGGAAAGTCGCTTCTTCGGTCGCAATAGACCTTTTGAAGGAGTTTGGCGGCTTTTCTTTCTTGGAGAACATTATCGATGGCTATTCTAATCTGAATCCGAACCGAAAGGCACGGCGGAATATATTCTTGACCGATAGCCAATGGGATGCAGAAAGGAAAGCACTTGTGAGACGCTTAACTGTTTGGTTAAATCTGCTTCGCCAAAATGCTACTGCGGAGCAGATGCGCGATAAGGCGAAAGAAACAGCTCTTTTGGCTGAGCAGTTGTTGAACAAGAACTTGAAAGAGGCGTTAAGACGTACCCACGATTTGGAAGTTTCTTATAGAACAATCGCCTGCTTCTATAAAAATACCGAGAGTGACAAGGTTAAAAATGTCACTATCATAAATGCGAGCATGAACCAGCTCCGGGATTTGGATAATACGATTTTCGCCGATTATATCAGCAAGGAATTAAAGCAGAATTTTGACCGTTTGGATTTACGCCGCAATTATTCTTTACTGGTCATCCCTGGTTATTTGGGTTCTAATGCCATATTGGATAAGTGGTCAAAAATGGCCTATGAAAACAAGGCTTTCTTGTTTACAGACTTCCAGGATTTGGAATCTCCGGACGATGTAATAGACATTTTCTTCAATGCAGACCATACTAGTGGAGATGCTTTCAAGTCCAATACTGTAATGACATGCAACTGGTTGCTTGGCCGTCAAAAGGTGGAATCTGTTGGAGAAGAAGAAAATCTTTATCTCCCGCCTTCGGCTGCTTTGGCTGGAAAAGTTTACAGCACTGTAATGTCACAGGTTGTTGCCGGAAAGAAATTTGGCGGACTCAATGAAGTGGAAAGTGTACGTTTCGACCTCAAACGAAGCGAGATTTCCGAACTGGAACGTATGGGACTGGTTCCTATGGTTAACGAATATTCCAAGGTGATGGCTTTTTCTGCCAAGACATTGTTTAATGGTGATAACCTTGGTTTGCAGACTTATTCGGTAGTCCGTGTATTCGACTATATAACCAAAGTCTTGTTTGATTTCCTCAATCGCCGTGCTTTCGAGAATTGGAACACTCGTACCGAAGCGGACTTGCGCTCTCAGATTGTAAAGTTCTTGGATAGCATAATGGGACCCAACAAACTTATCGAACGCTTTAAGGTGGTAAAGATTGAACAGGATCCGAATCGGAAAGACCGCATCTTGTTGGATATACATGTTACACCGTTCTTCCCTGCCAAGAGCTTTGTGATACAGCTTGCCGGACATAAAGGTGATGGTCCGGAAGAAGCGGTATGGGAAAGTGAGTATCGTCAGGAGTAATTTTATATTTTATTTTGCAGGCAATAGGTTCTTTTTTGAAAAGGATCTATTGCTTGCTGTTTTTATATATATAACATTATGGGCAATAAGGAACTATCAAGTTTAACTTCTTATTTAAATTCCCAGTTAAGCTCAGCTTGGAGGGTAGCTGCCGACAGTTCGAGTTGCAACAAAGCATTTTGTCAAGAGTTGTGCAGCACAATAAATATGTCGCTCAAGACGAATCCACAAACAAGAGTCGAATTGGAATTATTTGCTCAAGAAGCAATGAGGCAGTTGCATTCAAACTCAATGCTGTTAAGGGAAAATGGAATTCCTACAGAAAACAATTCTTCCCTCCTTGATATTTCTTTAAATGTAGCAGGCAAAGCCAGTAGCGCTGCTGGATTTTATACTGGTTATAGACAGTATGACCTTTACATTGGAGCTGAGTGGAACGGTGGTGTGGGAAAATGGAAAGGGAAGAATGGTGTATGGTATATGGAAAAAGTGGATGGGAAAAGACCTTTTTGGGGAAATCAATTTACTGGTTCAAGGAAAGATATTATTGCTGAATCCATGAAATATGCAAAAATAGGATATGTTTTATTTGGGGTAGGTACATTTATTTCCCTTGTACAAGGAATAAATTCTATTTCTGAAGGTAATATTGGAGGCGTAGTAAAATCCCTAGCCGATGTTGCAGTAGGGGCTATAGCCACTTGGGGTGGTCCGGTAGGATGGGCTATTGGTGGAATTTATCTGTTTTTGGATTTAGCAGGAGCATTTGAACCAAGATATTCTCGTTGTATATCGCCTTATGCCAAAGAACCTTTTACTCAGTTACGGGATAATACCTTTGTGAAATCTCCTGCCGTACCCTATTATCTGCGTCAGAGAATATCGGTCATTCACAAACCTAATGCAGAATTCAGACAAGGTCATAAAAGATAAAGATATTGATATGAACGTTTGGAAATATATCTATATAAATTTTTTTAAAATACGACGTAAAATAATAGGGGAATGCGGTGCAGACGATTTTGCGGCAATGTTGTTTGTAGTGTTGCTAGATTGTTTGTTTTATTTGGGAATAGTGCTTCTTATTGATGCCTTTACCGGCTATCACTTAGTCCCCAAATACAAACTTTTGGAAGTAATTCTTTTTCTCGGTGGAGCGTTTATTATCGGAAGCGTTCGTAATCGTGCCATGTGCAAAGGAGGAGCGTTTGAACGCATAAAAAAAGAGGTTGAAGGAGAACCTAGAAAATTTTTTTGGGGAACACTTTCGTTGTTGTATATTTTATCAGCGTTTGCATTCTTTATACTGTCAGTATATTTGTGGGGAAAAAAGATGATACCGATTTTAATTTCATTCTAAAAAACAGAATAGACAATCTTAAACCATCATCTAATAGTTTGATTATCCGTATTATCAAAAGTTTTTCAAAAAGTTTCTTTTCTGTTTATCAGACTATCTGTTCTCTTTGAGTAAAACTTTTGATAATACAAGACTTTAGATAGCTCCACGTTTATTCAGTACGTCCTTAATCATTTCCTTGACATCTTGACCCACCTGTACAAAATTCTTGTAAAGGATGCGTTCCCGTTCCTCTCTCGACTTGAAAGTGTAGAATTTGGGCAACGGTACATATTCGGCTTCCTCTTTTTTGATTTCCTTCATGTCGAAATCCGTTTTGCAGAAGAATTTCGTGGTCTTGAACTCTTCGCTTTCCTGGATATTCATTGAATCGCCTGCACCGGTCTTCGTTTTTACAAAATCTCTAGCTGTCTGACCGCAAATCCAGCCGGTGGACATATCAGAGATTTTGGAGGCAGGTACAAGACTGTCCATGTTCTCGTTCAGATTGATGCTGGTCTTGTCCCTGTCGATGGTCACTCCTTTTTTCAGTTGCACGACCTTGCCGAATATATCGTTTGACAGCCATTCCAATGTTTCTTTTGCACGTGCGGAGCCGCTCACGACATTACCTACGGTGGTGATGATTTTCTGCATACCCACCTTGCCATAGTCTGCCTCCAACTGTGGTAACTCTTGAAAACCGAGCGTGACGCTTACTTTGTTGCTTCGCGCCGTACCAATCAGACGGTCTATCTTGTGAAAATATAGGGTGGGCAGCTCGTCCACAATGATACTTACGGGAATATTCTTACCCTGTCCCGTATTCACTCGTGTAACCAGTCTGTTCAGGATAAGTGCGTTCAAAGCGCCGATGATGCTCTCCATTTCCGGGTCGTTGGCGATGAGCAGGTAGCTCGGAT
>ERZ857521.2556-NODE-2556-length-17198-cov-20.005892_pt1 | contig 17198 bp, 19 predicted proteins | sample MGYA00519701_ERZ857521 | MGnify/ENA primary metagenome ERZ857521 (study PRJEB31778, sample SAMEA3449346) | human gut metagenome | biome: human gut; feature: human-associated habitat; material: faeces | place: United Kingdom | collected 2010/2012 ...
TAAACCAATCCACAGCACCTTGTCTATTGTAGCATTTTGTCCTTGGAGAGGGACTCTAATAACTACTACTTTATAATACGAGGATGTCTAATATTAGTTTGGATGCTCCTAATGTCGTTGTACGCATCGGACGCAGCGGTGTAGATACATCTATCCACAATTCACAAATTGTCTGCAAAAAAATCATTTGGGATACATCTCATCTTCTTATTGAGGCAAAAAATCCCACGGGCTGTTCTATTTGCACTAAAGATGTCTCTAGCGGTAATTCACCTCGCATTGAAATTGTTTGTGCCGAAAAGCTCAATATCTCGATGCCTGATATTACACATTATTATAAGTTTCTTCCCTTCAAGTATGAGTTTGAAGATCCCAATTCTATCGACATTCTGAAATTCACCCATGCGCTTCGGTGTATTCTCGTTGAATTCCGAACGCACAGCAAAGACACTTTGGCCAAACATATCGAACGTATCGATAATGTTGTGGTTGGGAGTAATCCCATAAAACAAAAGGTTCTTGCATTTATGAAGGATACGGGTATTATATATGAAGAATCACATCTATATAAGGTAAACCCTGCTAAAATGCAAGAATGTAAAATCAGTTTCATTGGATTATCCAATATGAACTTCGGTCAATTAGAAGAAGGGTACGAAAAGTTCAAAGCCTGGGAATCAAGTTTGCATTAAAAAGCCAAAATTCCATGCTATAATACCATCATCAAAAGCCGTAAGGAACGGGGCGACCGCCTTACGGCTTTTGTATTGTCATTTTATCCTCCCCATTTCAGCCAGACGGTCTTGCTCCCGTCTGGCTGTTTTTATGCCGCACAGCCGGCCCTTTGGCAGGGGCGCTGTGTTCCCAAGCAACGGCACAGCAAGGGTGCAAGGCCCTTGTGCGGCCCCACTCCCTGGCACCCGGCAAAGGCTCACACATTTTACTCTCTTTCCTTTTGTCCGTGCGTGCCGGGGTTCTTTAATATTCCACCCCGCCCCAACCCGGCGGGGTATTTTATTGCAGAAAGGCGGTGAAACATGGCATACAAACGCAATCCGGTCGGGCGGCCCCCGAAGTACAAAAGCGTGGAAGAGATCCAAGGCAAAATTGATGCCTATTTCACCGCCTGCAAGGGGCACCCCCTGATGAACCCGGATACCGGCGAGCCGTTCCAGGACAAATACGGCCTGCCCATTATTGTGGATGCCAAACCGCCGACGGTAAGCGGGCTGGCCCTGGCGCTGGGGTTTTCCTGCCGCCGGGACCTGAACGCCTACCAGGGCAAAAAGGAATTTTGCACCACGATTACGCGCGCGAAGGCCCAGTGCGAAGCATACGCCGAAGAACGCCTGTTTGACCGGGACGGCACCAACGGCGCGCAGTTCAGCCTGCGCTGCAACTTTGGCTGGAACGAAAAGCCCGCCGAAGCACCGCCCCCGCCCGCTGATGACGGCTTTTTGACCGCCATGCAGCAGCAGGCGCCCGAAGCCTGGAAGGATGGTGCGGATGAACCCGGTTAAGCCTGCCGCGTTTCGGTTCCGGCCGTTCAGCCGCCGCCAAAAGCAGGTACTGACCTGGTGGTGCAGCACCTCCCCCGTACAGGCGGCGGACGGGCTGATCGCGGACGGGTCCATCCGCTCCGGCAAAACCGTTTCGCTCTCCCTCAGTTTTGTGCTGTGGGGCATGGCGCGCTTTAACGGCCAGAACTTTGCCCTGTGCGGCAAGACCATTGCCAGCCTGCGGCGCAACGTGGTGGGGGTGCTCAAGCAGATGCTGACCGCCCGCGGCTACACTGCCGCCGAGCGCCGGGGCGACAATTTGCTGATCGTGACCCGCGGGACCGTGACCAACGATTACTACCTGTTCGGCGGCAAGGACGAAGGCAGCCAGGACCTGATCCAGGGCATTACGCTGGCAGGTGCGCTGTTTGACGAAGTTGCCCTGATGCCGGAAAGCTTTGTAAACCAGGCCACCGCCCGCTGTTCTGTGGACGGTTCCAAGTTCTGGTTCAACTGCAACCCGGAGGGGCCGGAGCACTGGTTCTACAAAAGCTGGATTTTGCAGGCCCGCGCCAAGAACCTGCTGTACCTGCACTTTACGATGGATGACAACCTGAGCTTGTCCGAGCCGATCAAGGCGCGGTACCGGGCGCAGTACACCGGCGTGTTTTATGAGCGGTACATCCGCGGGCGCTGGGTGGTGGCCGAAGGTCTGGTTTATCCCTTTGTGGCAGCCAATCCGGATGCCTACCTGCTGCGCGGGCCGACCGCCGGGATGGACGGCCGCTTTTTTGTCTCGATCGACTACGGCACCCACAACCCGTGCAGCATGGGGCTGTGGTGCGTGCAGGCCAACCGGGCAGTGCGCATCAAGGAAAGTTACTACAACTCCCGCGAGATCCAGCACCAGCGCACCGATGAAGAACATTACACCGCGCTGGAAGAGCTGACCCGCGGTTACTATGTGCAGGAAGTGGTGGTGGACCCCTCCGCCGCGTCCTTTATTGAAACCATTCGCCGCCATGGGCGGTACATGGTGCGGGCTGCCGCCAACGATGTGCTGGACGGCATCCGGGTCACGGCCAGTCTGCTGCAAGCCGGGCGGGTGCAGATCCACGAAAGCTGCACAGATGCCCTGCGGGAGTTCAAAACCTACTGCTGGGACGACAAGGCCCCGCAGGATGCCGTCATCAAGGAGAACGACCACGCCATGGACGACATCCGCTATTTTTGTTATACCGTGCTGGCCCGCGAATACCGCTGGGCGGATTGGAGGAAGTGAAGATGTTCCAAAAGCTTTTGCGCTGGCTGCGCGCCCAGATCGGCACGCTGTTTGGCGATGTCCCCGGCGCAAATGACATTATCCTGTCCGGCCAGATGGAAAATGCCCTTGCCCTGTGGGCCCAGATGTACGAGACGGGCGGCCCCTGGTGCACGGCAAAAAATGACCTGCACAGCCTGCATATCGCAGCCAGCGTGGCGCGAGAGTTCGCCCGGCTGGTTACGATGGAGCTGAAAGTCAGCCTGTCCGGCTCTTCGCGGGCGGACTATCTGGCAGAGCAGCTGGCCCCGTTTCTGGACAAGCTGCCCAACTACACCGAGATTGCCTGCGCACTGGGAGGGGCAGTGTTCAAGCCCTATGTTTCCGGTGACAGGCTGCTGGTGGATGTGGTGCAGGGGGACTGCTTTTTCCCCACCACCTTTGACACCACCGGCCGCCTGACCGGGGCGATCTTCTCCGAACAGCTCAAGCGCAAAAACACGATCTACACCCGCCTGGAGCGGCACGAATACGCCGCCGGGGTGCAGACCATCCAGAACAGGGCGTTTGCCAGTTCCAGCACGGCCAGCCTGGGGCAGGAGATCCCGCTGGCCGATGTTCCGGAGTGGGCCGACATTGCGCCGGAGGTGCGCATTGAGGTGGAGCGGCCGTTATTTGCCTACTTCCGCATTCCCCTTGCCAACCGCAATGACCGGCACAGCCCGCTGGGGGCCAGCGTTTACGCCCCCGCTGTGGATACCATCCGGGACGCGGACGAACAGTTTGGCCGCCTGCTGTGGGAGTACGAGGGCGGCCAGCTTGCCATTGATGTGGACGCTGCGGCCCTGCGCCCCACCGGGGACGGTGGGGTCCAGATGGACCAGCGCAGCGGTCGGCTGTACCGCGGCTGCATGACCGGCAACGTGGCGGACCGCACGCTGTTCAATGTGTTTGCACCCGCCCTGCGGGATGAAGCCTATCTGCGCGGGCTGGACGGAATCTTGAAACGCATTGAGTTCCAGTGCGGCCTTGCCTATGGCACCCTGAGCGACCCCCAGAATGTGGACAAGACCGCCACCGAGATCATGGCAAGCAAGCAGCGCAGCTACTCCACCGTAAAAAGCATCCAGCACGCGCTGCAGGAGGCGCTGGATGACCTGCTGTACGCAATGAACGCCTATGCCGACCTGTACCAGCTGGTTCCCGCGGGCAGCTACACCGCCGTGTACAACTGGGACGACAGCATTGTAAACGACCCCAGCGAGCGCAAGCAGCTGTTCTGGCAGTATGTGCAGGCGGGCAAGTTCCCCATGCAGCGCTACCTGACCGAGTTTGAGGGCTACAGCCAGGAGGAAGCCGCCCAGATCGCGGCTGAAACCAGCGCCGAGAACAACGCCGACGAAGCCCTGACCTTTGCCCCGTGAGGTGATGCCCCATGCTGACCCCTGACCAGCTGGATGCCCTGCCCCGCCGTTTTGTGCAGCTGTGGCAGCAGGTGGAAGACGACATTTTGCAGGACATTGCCCGGCGCATGAAAAGCCTGGGCAAGCTGGACCCGCTGACCCCAACGGCCATATGGCAGGCATTACGGCTGGCCGAAACCCGCGCGGTGCGCAGCAACACCGTTGCCACGCTGGCCAGGTACACCGGCAAAAGCCGGGCGGAGATCAAGCGGCTGCTGGAAACCGCCGGGGCACAGACCCTGGCTGCGGACGATGCCGTTTATACGGCTGCCGGGCTGGACCCGCCGCCGGTCAACCAGTCCCCTGCCCTGCTGAACCTGCTGAATGCCGGGTACCGCCAGACCTGCGGCACCTGGCAGAACCTGACGGCCACCACCGCCAACACCGTGACCGGCGCGTTTGAGGACCGGCTTTCCCGCGCGTGGGGGCTGATCAGCACCGGAGCCCTGGATTACAACACGGCCATCCGCCGCGCGGTTGACGATCTGGCGGACACCATGCCGTACATCACCTACCCCAGCGGCCACACCGACACGCTGGAAGTGGCCGCCCGCCGGGCGGTGCTGACCGGCGTGAACCAGACCTGTGCAAAATTGCAGCTGGCCCGCACGGAAGAGATGGGCTGCGAATTTGTGGAAGTGACCGCCCACGAGGGGGCCCGCCCCACCCATGCGGTGTGGCAGGGCAGGGTTTACCACCGCGGCGGCGCTGTGGTGCAGGACGGCGAGCGGTACGAGGATTTTGAGACCGCCACCGGTTACGGCACCGGACCCGGCCTGTGCGGCTGGAACTGCCGCCACAACTTTTACCCGTTCTACCCCGGCGTATCTGTCCGCAACTACACGGACGAACGCCTGGCTGAGCTGGACGCCCGCAATATTCCCTATGGCGGCGGACTGTACACCCGGTACGAGATCACCCAGATGCAGCGGGCGCTGGAACGCAGGGTGCGCAAGTACAAGCGCCGTTACCTGGCCGAGACCACCGCCGGGGTGGATTCCAGCCAAAGCGCCGCCAAGCTGAAAGCCGCCCGGCAGCAGCTGAGTGCGTTCCTGGAGGAAACCGGAGAGCGGCTGGACGGCGCAAGGGCGGAGGTGCCGGGCTTTGGGCAAAGGGAGGCGAAACAGGCGGATGAGGCGGCAAGCGCCTTGCAATCCGTACAAAACAATGCTACACTGAAAGAAATCAGCCTGGGGTACAAGGAGATTACCATCCAGAGCATTCAGCGTATTCAGCCGTTTGCCTGTGAGACGCTGGACGCTGCGGGCAACCGCGCCCTTGCCAACGCGCACAAGAAGCTGCTGCTGGAAGCCCGAAAGGTTCCGCTTGGGATAGAAAAGGCCCGCTGCTATGGGCTGGATATGCAGCCGCTGGGCGGTTACAAGGAAAGTTCTGAACCGGGAACGCCTGTAAAGATCAAGGTTCCAAATGTTGACTGCATTGTAATACACTCGCACCCCAGTGGGCTGACGTTTTCACCTGATGATTTACGCGCCTTTGCTAAACATACATCACTCAAGCTGCTTACTGCGGTGGGCAATGACGGAAACATTTTTGCAATCGAGCGTACTGCAAATACCAATGAAATAGCTCTTCAGTTGGCCGCGTCAGAATTGAGTGATGCCGCAGACAAAGCAAAAACTAATGAGCAAGTTTGGAATCTCATGAACGCATTTTTTGAGGAGGTGCAGCAATATGGCGTGCATTATTACGCCGGAAAAGATTGAGTATATGAAAAACTATCTCAAAGAGCACCCGATTGACCCGCAGTATGATGAGCCTGAAGGTTATATTGTGCTTGACGGAAACACCCCACCTTCTCAGCTGGCTGCGCGCGGATATTACGACATTCTGAAAAAACTGGGTGAACTGCCTGAATAACCCCTAAACATTCAACCACGATGCACCTGCACCGTGGTTTTTTCATGCCCATTTTTAGGAGGATACAATGAAGAAGCTGCTTGTTTTGATGCTGGCCATGCTGACCGCAGTGACCAGCCCGGAACAGTTCAAGGTGAATTACATCTGCCCGCGCCAGTACCGGCTGTGTTTTTACACGGACGTTTTGCCCAGCATTGAAATTGTGCCGTAAAGGCCGCACCAACAAATTATTGAAACCACGATGCAAATTCTGCGCCGTGGTTTTTTTATGCCTGCTTGCCCTGCATGAGGGGAACGCGGGCACTTTTTATACCCTTTTGCCCGGCTGCGGCAGGGCTTACACAGCCGCACAGACGGTGACGGCAACCACCTAAAAACGCCTATCTGACACCCTACACAGGAGGTAACACCCATGAAAACCGAAGAACTCAAAGCCCTTGGCCTGAATGATGAGCAGGTGCAGCGCGTGTTCGCCATGAACGGCGCGGACGTGAACCGCGAAAAGCAGGCCGCCGAGACGGCCAAAGCCGAGCGTGATGCCATCCGCACCCAGCTGGACGAAGCCAACACCAAGCTGAAAGGCTACGACCCCGACTGGCAGCAGAAAGCCGCCGATGCTCAGAAAGCGGCGGACGCCAAAGTGGCCGAGCTGCAGGCAGGCTATGCCGCCCAGAATGCAGCCGCCGGGCTGCACTTTACCAGCGCCAGCGCCAAAAAGGCATTTATGGCCGACCTGGCCGCCAAGAACCTGCCCCTGCAGGGGGACAGCCTGCTGGGCTTTGACGACTTTGTAAAGACCTACCGCGAAAATGACCCCGGCGCATTTGCCGCCGATACCAAGCCCGCGCGCATTGTGGCCAGTGCTACCGGCACCCCGGCAGCTGCCACCGGCCGCGAAGAAGCAAACGCAGCGATCCGTGCCGCGTTTGGCAAATGAAAGGAGAATAACCCATGCCCAATGTTATTGATCGTTCCCGCGCTGAAGCCCTCATCCGTGAGCAGGTTGTCAGCACCATTTTTCAGGATGCCCCCAAGCAGAGCGTTGTGATGCAGCTGGGCCGCAAGCTGCCCAACATGACCAGCAAGCAGACCCGCATTCCGGTGCTTTCCATGCTGCCGCTGGCCTACTGGGTCAACGGTGATACCGGCTATAAGCAGACTTCCCGCCAGGCGTGGGAAAACGTCTACCTGACCGCCGGTGAGCTGGCAGTCATTGTCCCCATCCCCGAAGCCGTTCTGGCTGATGCTGAGTTTGACATTTTGGGCGAGGTGACCCCGCGTGTCAACGAAGCCATCGGCCTGCGGGTGGACCAGGCCATTCTGTTCGGCATCAACCGCCCGGCAGAGTGGCAGAACGACATTATCACCGTTGCCCGCCAGGCCGGCAACAACGTTTCCGGCGGCATTACCTATGATTCCCTGCTGGGCGAAAACGGACTGTTTGCCAAGGTGGAGGATGCAGGCTACACCGTGGACGGCGTTGTGGCTGCCATGGGTGCCAAAGCGTCCTTGCGCGGCATCAAGGACACCAACGGCCAACCCCTGTACAAGAGCGATATGCAGGGCACCACTCCCTATGCCCTGGACGGCGCGCCGATCTACTTCCCGGAGAACGGCAGCTTTGATACCAGCGTTGCCCGCATGGTGGCCGGCAACTTTAAGCAGCTGGTGTACGCCATCCGCCAGGATGTGGACGTCAAGATCCTGGACCAGGCCGTGATCCAGGACCCCAGCACTAAGGCCATCATCTTCAACCTGGCCCAGCAGGACATGATTGCCCTGCGCGTTACCTTCCGCATGGGCTGGGCTATGCCGAACCCCGCCACCCGCATGAACGAGAACCGCGTCAACGTGCCCTTTGCCTACATTGACGCCGCGACCGCCTACACCGACCAGACTGTGACCTTTACCGTCAAGGATAATGCCGAAAGCTCCCCCAACGCCATTGCCGGTGCAGCTGTCAATGTGAACGGCTCCATCCGCCTGACCGGCACTGACGGCACCGCAGTGTTCCACCTGCGCGCCGGTGAATATCCCTACAGCGTCAAGGCAGACGGTTACCGCCCGCAGACCGGCACCGTAACGGTTGCCGCAGCCGCCGTGCCGGTTGCCGTCACCCTGCCTGCATCCAAGTAAGGGGCTGCTATGTATGCTGATTTTACCGACTATCAGGGCGCCTACTGCGGCACCCTGATCACCACCCAGGGGCAGTGGATGCCCGCCGTGCGGGAAGCCTGCGCCTATCTGGACAGCATCACATTTGGCCGCCTGAAGTGCGGGGCGCCGGTGGATGATACCGTAAAGCTGGCGGCTTGCGCGCTGGCGGATGTTGCCGCCCGCTACCAGGCCGCCAAGGCCGATGAGCGCAGCCGCCCCGGCCTGGCAGCCTTTAACACAGACGGCTACAGCGAAACGCTGAATACTGCCGCCCTGACCGCACAGTACACGGCAGACATGCAGGCGGCCGCGGATATTTACCTGCCGCGCAGCCATCCGCTGCGCTATGCGGGCCGGGATGGGAGGTGCGGCCCTTGTACGGCTGTGACCAGACCGTGACCCTGACCCACCTGTACTATGACGGCGATGCCGACCGGGACGTGAAAGAAGAAACCACCCTGACCGGCGTGAGCTGGTACGGGCAGGCAAAGACCGCCGTGGATTCCACCGGCCTGCACGCGGCGCGGGTGTACAAATGCCGCATCCCGGAAAGCGCCGCCCCCGCTGGGCTGGACATTGCCCCCGGCGACAAGATCACCTGCGGCACCGTGACCGCCACCGTGCTGGACGTGCATGACAACCGCGGCCACCCCGCGCCGCACTGGTATGTGGAGGCAAGCTGATGGGACTGAAATATGATGCCCGCCTTGACCTTTCCGCCCTTTCGGATGCCCTGGAAAAACGGGGGCTGACACCGGGCGGGAGGGTGCAGAAGGCGGTGGACGAAGCGGTGATCCGCTATTGTGACCCCAAGGTGCCGTTCCGCACCGGCACCCTCAAGCACAGCGCCATCACGGCAAGCGCCATCGGGGACGGCATGATCGTGTACGCCACGCCCTATGCGCGTTACCTGTACTACGGCGAGGTGTACGGCCCCAACATTCCCATCTTTGAGGGCGGCGAGCTGGCAGGCTTTTTCAGCCCGCCCCACAAGTACCCCACCGGCCGCCCGCTGACCTACAACGGCGCGCCGGATCGGGGTGCCTATTGGTTTGAGCGCGCCATGGCCGAGCACAAGGATGACGTCATCCGCGAAGCCGCCGCCCTGGCAGGAGGAAGACCCGGAAGATGAACGTACTGGATGCCACCCGCGCCTGGATGCGCGCACAGTGCCCCCTGATCAACAGGCAGGACCTGTTCAACGCCAACTACCTGGGTGCAGAACCGACCGAATACACCCTGCGCACGGCCAGCGAGAGCCACCGCACCGACGTGCTGGGGTATGACCTGGCTGAATACAACCTGACCTTTGTGGCACAGCTGCCATTTGGACGGGAACTAAAGCCCAACCTGGACGCTGCTGATTTTTTCGCCGCGCTCTCCGCCTGGATTCGCGGGCAGGAGCGCACCCACAACTACCCCGCTGTCAGCGGGTACCGCGTGACCAAAATCACGGCATCCAACGCCGGTGTGCCCACCGGGGCGGATGCCAACGCGGCCCGCTATCAATTACAAATCAAACTCTATCTTGAGGAGGAATAACCATGGCAGAAGCTGCTATCAACCTGACCGCCGGCCAAAAAGCTGACCGCAAACTGGACATGATCTTTGTGGACGTCGGCGGTTCCGGTACTGAGACCTGGGAACTGCTGGGCCGCGGCGTTGAGGACGCAAGCGTGGAATACAACCACGACACCGACACCGTGACCGACATCCTGGGCATTACGGACGTGAACGTGAGCGCCGCAAAGCCGGAGCTTGACCTGGACCCCTGCACCATCCGCGGCGGCCAGAAGCTGAGCGCCAAGCTGCTGGACATTGAGCGCCGCAACGCCGTAAGCGAGCTGAGCATGTTCGATGTGCTGCACGTCCACTGCTTCCTGGGGGCTGCTTCCGGCTCCTTCACGGCGGAAAAGCACACCGGCTGCACCATCGTGCCCCAGAGCCTGGGCGGCTCCGATTACGTCGGCATGCCGATGAACGTACACCTGTCCAACAACAAAACGCTGGGCACCTGCACCATTGCGGCCGGCGTGCCCACCTTCACGGAGGAATAAACAATGGAGCTGAACATTGACCGCGGCTTAAAAAGCTATGACGTCAAGGATGCGGACGGCACCCTGATCGGCACCATCCGCTTCAATCCCTCCGACATTGGCCTGGCCGGCCGCATGGAGGAAGCCCGCGCCAAGATTGCCGAAATTACGGCCGCGCCCGTGACCGGCCCCGAGGATCTGGTGGAGTGGGACAGGCAGGTGCGCCACTGGTTTGATTACATCTTCGGCACGCCGGTATCGGATGTATTCTTTGCCGGGGTATCCAGCCTGGCTTTCTGCGAGGACGGCAGCCTGGTGGCCGAAGCCGTGCTGGATGCCGTCACCCCGATGCTGACCCAGGCGGTGGAAGCCGCCGCCAAGGCCAGCGCGGCCCGCATTGCCAAACACGCGGACGCCTACCAGGGCAGCACCGCCGGGCTGGCCCCGGAACAGCAGTGAGCGGCTGGAAGCTGCCCACCAGCGTGACGGTATGCGGGCAGGAGTTTGCCATTCGCAGCGACTACCGCGCCGTGCTGGATGCCATCTCCGCCCTGCGTGACCCGGAGCTGAGCCCGCAGGAACAGACCCTTGCCTGCCTGGAGATCCTGTACCCGGATTGGAAGCGCCTGCCGGACCTGAGTGCAGCAGCCCAGGCGGCCATGGTGTTTATCAACTGCGGCAAGCCGGTGGAAGCTGCCGTGCCAAAGCCCGCCCTTGTGGACTGGGACACCGACGCCGCCATCATGGCACCGGCAGTGGACAAAGTTCTGGGCTACAGCTGCCGCCGCTGCGCCTACCTGCACTGGTGGGAGTTCATCGGGGCATTTGGCTGCATCGGGGACGGCCAGTTTGCGCAGGTCGTCTCCATCCGCAATAAGCGCCTGCACGGCAAAAAGCTGGACAAAGCCGAGCAGGAATTTGTGCGCAACAATCCCGATCTGGTCACCCTGCCCAAACACAAGCTGACCAGCGCGGAAGAAGAATTTTTCAAAAGTCTGGGGGTGTAATTTTTGGCTGATGGGTCGATCATTCTGGATACCAGAATCAACAATAAAGGCGCCTATGCCGAGCTGAAAGAGCTGCAGGCCAAGGCCAAGAGCACCGCCCAGCAGGTTGCTGCGCTGGACAAGCAGATCAATACCGCAAACAGCAAGCATCTGGCGCTTGGGAAAGAGCTTTCCGATGCCCAGAGCAAGGCGGAATCCACGGCGGCAGAGCTGGAAAACGTGAACGAACAGCTGGACAGCTTTGTAAAACGCCGCGCCGAGATTGAGAAGCAGCGAGATTCCTCCCTCCCCCCGGAAGCTGCAAACCTGAAAGCCCAGGAATTTGTGGGCCAGCATTTTGCCAGCGACGCGGCCAAAGCGTCGGAGCTTCAGGGTGCGCTGGACAAGCTGCAGCAGTCCATTCCCGGCCTGACGGCAAAGTATACCGAGCAGGAAAGCGTTCTTTCCGACCTGCAAAAGCAGCACGCGGCACTTGCCGCACAGCTGGCAACCGAAGAGCAGGCGGTAACCCGTCAAAGCAGCCTGGCACAGTACCTGAACGGCGAAGATTCCATGCAGGCGTACTTCAATAAGCAGGCGGCGGACATTGAAAAGTCCTTTGCCAAAATTAAAGAGCGCCAGAACAAAGCCTATGGTTCCTTGGATGAAACCGCCACGCAGCACGCGGAACTCATAGTCGCAGAAACGCAAAAGGCCGTTGCCGCACAGGATAAGGCCGCCCAGGCTGCCGAGCAGCGTGCCGTGCGGGAGCAGGCGGCCATGGCTGCGTCGGGGAACTCCACAGCCACCGCAGGCAAATCCACAACGATGGCGGGGAAAGCCCAGATTGCCGCGACTGCCGTTGCGCGGACCTCCAAGGCTGTGGGGCAGCTTGGCCGTAGACTTGCAGGTATTGTGTCGGGGGCACTGGTATTTAACCTGATCTCCTCCGCCCTGCGCTCCGTGGTAAACGTGATGGGAACCACGATTGCCAAAACAAACGGGGTAAGCACCGCGCTTGGCAAGTTAAAGGGTGCCGCAGCCACTGCTGCCGCAGGGCTGGCTTCCGCGCTTTCCCCTGCGATTATCGGGTTGCTGAACTTTCTCACCTCTCTGATCAACGGCTTTCTTCGTCTGCTTTCTCTCCTGACCGGGAAAAGCATCTCCAGCATGAAGCAGACCGCCAAGGGGATCAACGCCGTTGGCAGCGCCGCCGGATCCACCTCCAAGCAGGCCGACAAGGCCAAGCGCAGCCTGGCCGGGTTTGATGAGATCGAGCGGCTGGATGCCAAGACAGGGAGCAACGGCGGAGCAAACTATAATTTTGATCATATTGCCAGCCCTCTGGGCGGGATCACGGACAAGCTGAAGAACTTTTGGAGCACCTTCCAGACGCTGCTGGCCCCCAGCGTTGCCGCATGGAGCGCCGCATGGGAACAGATACGGAACGCGGCCAGCGCCGTCTGGCCGGAGGTTCAACAGGCAGCGCTTGCTTTTTGGAACGAGGGGCTTTCCCCACTGCTCACCTATCTGAGCAGCACGTTTGCCCCTGGTGTGATCAATGCGTTTTCGGAAGCGTTTGCCCCCATTGTGGGCGGTGTTGCTTCCACTGCCATTTATGTCCTGGCCGACCTGTTCACCTGGGCATGCGGAATTGGCACGGACGCCATCAATGGTGTGCTGATCCCTGCGCTTGACCTGCTTTTGCAGATCTGGCAAGACCTGATGAGCGGCATCAAAACCGCCTGGGATACTTACGGGCAGCCCCTTATGGACGGTGTGATCCTTGCGTTCCAGAATCTGGAGGATCTGGCCACCCTCCTGTGGGAAGCCATTGTCAAGCCAATCCTGCAGAACCTGATCAGCGTTCTGCAGCAGTTGTGGTCCTCCCATCTCAAACCCCTGTGGGATGACATTCTTTTGCTGGTGGCAAGCGTTGCCAACTGCCTGCTGGACCTGTGGAACAACCTGCTGGCCCCGGTAGCCAAGTGGATCATCGCCACATTCGGCCCCGCGTTTGCTGAGGTATTCAACGCCATTGCGGACGTTGTTGGCGTGGCCGTTGGGGCTATTGCGGATGCCATCGATCTGGCCGTTGTTGTGCTGCGCGGGCTGACGGACTTTTTAAGCGCCGTGTTCCGCGGCAACTGGGATGCTGCCTGGCAGGCCATCGGCAACACGGTCAGCACCGTCTGGGACAAGATGACAAACGCCATCAAGACCGCCGTCAATGGCATCATCGGCTTCATCAATCGGATGATCTCCGCCGTTGTGACCGGCATCAATGCGGTCATCAACGCGCTGAACGGCCTTTCATTCGACCTGCCGGACATATTCGGCGGCGGGCATGTCGGGTTTCATATCAGCACCCTGACCGCCCCGCAGATCCCCTACCTGGCGCAGGGCGCGGTCATCCCGGCCAACCGGGAGTTTCTGGCCGTGCTGGGCGACCAGAGCCACGGCACCAACGTAGAAGCTCCGCTGGACACCATCAAGCAGGCTGTGGCCGAGGTCATGGAGGACCTGCAGGCAGGCCAGATGGCTGGCTTTGAAGCCGTTGTGGCCGTGCTGCGGGAGATTCTCTCCGCCGTGTACGGCATTGAGCTGACCGACGAGGACGTAGGCCGCGCCGTACAGCGCTGGCAGCGCAAACAGGCCATTGCCACAGGAGGTGTGTAACGTGACCCTGACCAATCTGTTCCAGATCGATGGCAAATCCCTGTACGCACCGGACTGCGACACGGGATTGCGGTCCAATTTTCAACCCGTGCGTGAACGCGCACACCTTCTAACTCCTCCCTTCTAACTCCTAACTAAACCCAACGGAGGTGTATACATGCATCAATCCTACCTCACTTTTTCAAGCGACACCGAGCTAAAGGACGGCTCCCTGCAGGATGCCCGCAACCTTTTGTCTCTTGCTCTATCCGGCCTGGCCGAAGCGGCCGATGAAACGACCCTGCAAACCGTCGGGGCTGCCGAATATTTTTGCCGTTACGATCTGCCGCAGTACCTCTCCGTCCTGCGCGCCGCCATGGATACGCTGGACAAGGTGCAGCAGGGTGCGCAAGCCCCGGAGGAGCGCTCATGACCACAACCGCAAAAATTGAAGAGCTCCAAAAATCCGTCATCAACGCCATCAACAACAGCTGCCTGCACCCTGCTGTGGTGCGGCTGGTGCTGCTGAACGTGATCTCGATGGTGGAAGCCAGCGAGAGAGAGGTAAACAAAAAGGAGGAAGAAGCCACAAGATGACAACACATACCATTACCCTTGCCCGCCACACTGCGCAGGTGGTTGGCCTGATGGGCGTGCTGGTGCTGGGAACCTGGGACAGTTACGGCACGGAACAACTGCTGCTGCGCCACGGCCCGGAGTGGGAGGGCCTTGCGATCGATGCCACGTTCCATAACGTCCCCAACGATGAGGGTGTAACGGTATTGGCGGACACGGACGGCCTTGTGACCGTCCCTCCGGAAGCCTGTATGCGAGCATCCAAGTACGCAACCATCACGATCCGGGGCGTGCAGGACGGTGTACAGCGCATCAGCTGCAATCTGCCCTACATGGTGCTGGATCACGCGCAGGTGCCCGGTGCCAACAGCACCGCCACTCCCAGCGAAAATGCCCAGGCCCTTGCCCAGATGCAGGATTTGCGGGACGGCGCTGTAGATGCCAAGAACCAGGCCGAAGCTGCCCGCGATGATGCCGCCCGCAGTGCCGTTGCCGCCAAGGAATACGAAACCGACGCGGGCCAGTCTGCCACTGCCGCCAAAACGGCACAGAGTGCGGCAGAGACGGCAAAAGCCGGTGCGGAAACGGCACAAAAGGCCGCTGCATCCAGCGCCAGCAGTGCAAGTACATCCGCAAGCACTGCGACGACACAGGCAGCGGCGGCAAAATCCAGCGCCATGGCGGCAAAGGCATCGGAGACGACGGCGGGAAAATCTGCCCAAGAGGCAGCCGCTAGCGCGGCAAATCTGGACAGTGCCGTGAACACGGCAACGCAGAAAGCGGCGGCAGCTAGTGCTTCGGCGGAAGCAGCAAAGGCGAGCGAGAGTGCGGCAGCAAGCAGTGAGGCGGCTGCTAGAAAGTATGCGAACCGCGCAGAATTGGCAGCCAAGACAGCAGGTGAAGCCGCAGCGGAAAAGCTGAAACAGATGCAGGCGATCCAGGACGACGTAACGGCCAAGCAGGCCCAGACGGCTACCGATGCGACGGCGGCAGAAAAGGCAAAAGTAGCCGCTGAAGCCGCACAGAAAGATGCTGCGGCCAGCAAGGCTGCTGCCGCAAACAGTTCCGCAGCTGCCAAGACCAGTGAAGATGCAGCTGCAAAGAGCGCGGCAGATGCCGACAGCACTGCCAACAGCATCAAGGAGTCCATGACGCAGATTGCCGCGCTGCAGAAGCGCCAGAATGTGCTTGTTGGCAGCGAGATAGGCAACCCGGCAAGCTGTGATGACGCCTTTGCTGCACCACTGTGTGGGCTGAGTGTGTACGGAAAGAGCACGCAGAACGGGACACCCACGCCTGATGCGCCTGTGCCAATTGTAAGTGCAGGGGATGGCGGGAGCGTGGCGGTGAGGGTGACGGGGAAGAATCTGCTAAACCCGGCCTTGTTCCAAAATAATAAATATCAGGGTTTCAATGCCGAAACCGGTTATTATGGGATAGATAGTGTAAATGGTTATTGGATAACAGGCATTCAACCGTGCTTACCGAGTACAACATATCACTTTAATGCAATGATAGAAGGCGGTTGTTTTTATGATGAAAAAAAGAATGTAATCGGTATTGCTGATTTTGCGTTTACAATTAAAACGCCAGCGAAATGCGCGTATTACTGTTTTAATTTTTCATCAGTGCATGTGTCCTATGGCACGCCAATCATTGCAACAGTGAGTGAATCAACTGCCTATTCCCCCTACCGTGAACAGCTCCTCACCCTGCCCACTCCCAACGGCTTGCCCGGCATACCTGTCACCTCTGGTGGCAACTACACTGACCCGCAGGGCCAGCAGTGGGTGTGCGACGAGGTAGACTTGGAAAGAGGGGTGAAGGTGCAGAGGGTTGATAAAGCGGCTTTCGACAGCACAAAAACGTTGGCTGAGCAAAATGCAATTCTCACCACCCCCATCGAAAACCCGCTCACCCCTGCTGAAATTGCTGCTTACAAAGCCCTCACCGCTTACGCGCCCGACACCGTGGTTCAAGCTGGTGACGGTGCGGGGGTAAAGCTGGAATACCAGCGCGATGTGAACATTGCAATCAAAAAGCTTGAGGATGCCATTGCATCCATGACCGCTACCTAAAGGAGGGAAAGCATATGGCAATTAAATCCAAAGCCCGGCACGACCTGACCCTGCGCTCTATCAAGCGGGAAATCGCCGCCGGACGTGACGTGGCATACTGGTTGGACAAGGCGTACACCCATCTGGACAGTGGCCTGCTGACGGAGGACGACATCACAGAAGTGGAGACTCTGGCACAGGCGTACTACGACGCTCTGGACGCTGAGGACAAGGCGAACGCTGAGGAAATCACGCAGTAAGGAGAATATCATGTCAAGCACTGCATACGCACACGTACGTTTTCTTGATGGGACTTTGGCTGACTATCAAACAGAAAGGACAACAAACCATGAGACTTTCAAACGGTGACGTCCTGCTCCGCTGGCCCCTGGCCCAGCACATTATCACCGCCGGCTGGCTCTACAATGATGGCAGCCTGCACCGGGCACTAGATTTCCGCTCAGCAGTTGGTACACCAATATATGCAGCGGAAGCGGGCACGGTTGCAATCGCATACCGCTGGAACGGCAAGCGCACCCAGGGGGATATCAACAGCTATGGCAACATGGTCAAGCTGCGCCATGCGGATTACCGCGGCGGCCGGCTGGAGACGCTGTACGCCCA
>ERZ857521.2566-NODE-2566-length-17169-cov-4.517939_pt1 | contig 17169 bp, 16 predicted proteins | sample MGYA00519701_ERZ857521 | MGnify/ENA primary metagenome ERZ857521 (study PRJEB31778, sample SAMEA3449346) | human gut metagenome | biome: human gut; feature: human-associated habitat; material: faeces | place: United Kingdom | collected 2010/2012 ...
CGGCATCCGCGGTATTGGGTGCGTTAGGCTTTGCTTTTGGCGGCATTGTTTCTCCATTGGTGGGTATCGGTGACATTATGCTTTCTACGGGCTGCATGTTCGTCATCGGCTCATTAGGCGCCTTTCTATGTGCTCGCATCCCCCTGAACAGACTGATGAAGTTTCATTGGAAAAAATCAAGACGCTACCGTTTGACCCTTGATAAAGGTGTATGACTCTTTCTTCACTCATTTCTTGTAAATCACTTCCTTTCTCCCGACACGACTTGGTGACAAGGAATATTTTTCTCCCAAGAAATAGGCGGACACGATGTCGGGATTGTGTCCGTTTTCAACCACAGTTCCATTGTCTTGCAGTCCATGTGGATGATGTTAGCCTGCGAACCTGATAGTTTATGGTGGAAGACAGCGGTAAATTCAGCTATCTGTTCGGAAATGACTTCATCATCCGCATTTCGTAGGAAAAAGAAAGAATGAATAAATGATGCTTGCCTGAAAATTTTTTATGATTATCCGATTTTTTTCGTAAGTTTGCAAGTTGAAAAAGAAAAATGAAATATGGCAAAAAAGACAAACAATAAGCAGGAACAAAATAAGAAACCGGGTAAATGGGCTACAGTGAAAGCCTTTTTTACATGTGAGCGGACACGATTTGTGACCGGTTTAATACTTTCTATCCTAACGATTTATATAGGACTGGCTTTGGTGTCTTTTTTCTTTACCGGTGCTGCCGACCAGAGCAAGGTGGAGAATGTGAGTGTAGAAGACCTGCTGGTCAATTCAGGATCGGTGGAGAACTGGACGGGTGTGCGTGGGGCATTTCTTGCCGATCTGCTGATGAACCGTTGGTTTGGAGTGTCTTCGTTTATGATACTCTTTTTCTTGGGCTCAATGGGGGCGAAGCTGATGAATATCCGTAGAATCCGTTTGTTGAACCGTTTTATTTTCTGTTTAGCAACACTGATATGGGGGTCATGGTTCTTTGCTTTTTTCTTTATCAGCGGATATGAGGATACGTTTATTTATTTGGGCGGTCAACATGGATATTACGTGACGGAGATGCTGAAAAGCAATATCGGCATACCGGGTACATTTCTGTTGCTTTTGGGATTTTTTCTGATTATCGCTATCTTTTCAAGTAAGAAAACAATACCTTTTCTGCAACGGGTGTTTACCTTCGGATGGTTGACGAAGTGGGTACGAAAGCGGGTTGGTAAAGAACCCCGTAAGCCTGAGGATGAGGAGACAAGTAAACAAGTTGACGAGGAGGAGTGTGAACACGTGGATCTGAAAACGGGTGAACAAGAAATTGGCAAGTTAATCGGGAAACAGGAGCCGGTAGAAGTGCAAGAGGTGGTTTCTGCTGCGCCTGTGCAGCCTGAGGTCGTCGATGACGGATTGGAGGTGATTATTCCTAAAGAGGAGGAGCCGGAGTTCTCGGTCGAGGTCCCAAAAGAAGAAGAAACAGATAATCAATGGAAGCAAGAGGATTATAATCCGCGTCTTGACTTATCGCATTATACTTTCCCGACCTTAGATTTGCTTGACCCGCATGACCAGGGAAATATTGAGGTAAGCATGGAGGACCTGAAGACGAATCAGCAACTTATCAAGCAGGCTTTGGAGGATTTCGGCATCAAGATCGCTTCTATTAAGGCTACGGTGGGACCGACTGTCACGTTGTATGAGATTATCCCTGAGGCAGGTATCCGTATCGCCAAGATAAAGACACTGGAAGATGATATTGCCTTGAATTTGGCTGCCCTACAAATTCGAATCATTGCACCGATACCGGGAAAGGGTACAATTGGTATCGAGGTGCCGAACAAAAATCCGCAGACCGTTTCGATGCAGTCGGTCATCGCCTCGAAACGGTTTCAGGAGTGCAAGTATGAACTGCCTGTCGCGATGGGCAAGACCATTACCAACGAGGTCTATATGTTCGACCTTTGCAAGACACCGCACTTACTGGTGGCCGGAGCAACCGGACAAGGTAAGTCGGTCGGCCTGAATGCCATCATTACCTCTTTATTATATAAGAAACATCCGGCTGAGCTGAAATTTGTCATGGTCGACCCGAAGATGGTCGAATTCAGTATTTATGCGAAGATAGAACGTCATTACCTTGCGAAGCTGTCCAATACCGATGACCCGATTGTCACTGAGCCTGCCGATGCCGTGGCGACCTTGAACTCGCTGGTCATCGAGATGGAAAACCGCTATAAGTTGCTGGTAGATGCCAATGTGCGCAACATCAAGGAGTATAACACCAAATTCATCGGACGTCATTTGAATCCGGAACGAGGACATCGCTTCCTGCCCTATATCGTGGCGGTGGTGGATGAATTTGCCGACCTGATCGCAACGTCTGGTCGTGAGATCGAATTGCCGATTTCACGTATAGCAGCCAAGGCGCGTGCGGTGGGTATACACATGATATTGGCTACGCAACGTCCGGATACGAAGGTGATTACCGGAACCATCAAAGGAAATTTCCCGAGCCGTATAGCCTTTAAAGTAGCTTCCATGATTGACTCGCGTACCATCTTGGACGCACCGGGGGCAAATCGCCTGATAGGCCGTGGGGATATGCTGATATCTGTGGCAGGGAGTGATACCGTGCGTGTGCAATGTGCATTTGTAGATACACCGGAGGTAGAGAATATCGTGGAGTATATCAGCAAGCAGGTGGCTTATCCGACGGCTTATCTGCTACCTGAATATATTGCTGAGGGAAGTGAAGGAGGTGGAAACGGAGGGCCGGTAGACCTTTCGAATCGTGACCCGTTCTTTGATGAAGCAGCCCGCTTGATTGTCATTCAGCAACAGGGGTCTACCTCTCTGATTCAGCGTAAATTCGCTATCGGTTATAATCGTGCCGGACGATTGATGGATCAGTTAGAGGCGGCCGGAGTGGTAGGTCCTTCGGAAGGGAGTAAGGCTCGTCAGGTTTTGATACCGGATGAATATACGTTGGAACAGTTATTGAATAGTTTGAAATGATGAACAGGTTCTTATTAATTTTTTCCTTTATCGGAATAGCTCTGATGACTTCTGCGCAAAATGCTTCTGAGATATTGGACAAAGCGGCGCAGGCCTATGAGCAATCACAGGGCATCAAAGCGAATTTCTCGTTGCATACCTCCATCCCCCAGCAGGGTGTTTCGGAGAGTTTCGAAGGGACGATTCAGATGCGTGATGATAAGTTCAAGCTTGAGACTCCAGATATGATTACCTGGTATGACGGGAGTACGCAATGGGCCTATGTGGTGCGTACGGAGGAGGTGAACGTAAGTACACCCGGCGGGGAAGAGTTGCAATTCACCAATCCGGCTGTGTTACTCCGTTCATATAAGAAAGGATTCAAGGCTACCTATCGGGGAACTAGCACGACGCGGCAGGCTAAGTCGGCCTATGATATTGTATTGACTCCAAAAGGAAAGAGCGATATCCGGACAATTGAGGTGCAGGTAGAGAAGGTTACCGGATTCCCGGCTTCGTTTACTATAACGGATAAGAATGATGCGACCTATTCGATTCATATCCGTGACTGGCAAACGAAAGTTAACCAACCGGATAGTTTCTTTACCTTTAATGAATCGGATTATCCGGACGCTGAGGTAGTGGACTTGAGGTAATTTCAAATGTGTCCTTCCGGAACTTCGTTCAATAGGACAGAATAAAAAACGAAAATTAGAAAAGAAAGAACTTAAAAAACAAAATATGGAATTAACAAATGAAAAAGTCCGGTGCTTGATTATCGGTTCCGGACCAGCAGGATATACAGCGGCTATTTATGCTTCGCGTGCCAATCTTTCACCGGTGTTGTATGAGGGTATACAACCGGGTGGGCAATTGACGACAACGACCGAAGTCGAGAATTTTCCGGGCTATCCGAATGGGGTTACCGGTCCGGAACTGATGGAAGATCTGAAGAAGCAGGCCTTACGGTTTGGTGCGGATGTACGTTCGGGTATCGCTACGGCTTCAGATTTGTCGTCTTCTCCTTATAAAATCACAATAGATGGAGAGAAGGTGATCGAGACGGATACTTTGATTATCTGTACGGGTGCTACGGCTAAGTATCTGGGATTGCCTGACGAGGCCAAGTATGCGGGCATGGGGGTATCTGCGTGTGCGACTTGTGACGGATTCTTTTATCGGAAGAAAAACGTTGCGGTGGTAGGTGGAGGCGATACGGCTTGCGAGGAGGCTATCTATCTGGCCGGACTGGCTAAGCAGGTTTATCTGATTGTTCGCAAACCCTATCTGCGAGCTTCGAAGGTGATGCAGGAACGTGTGTTCAAAACTCCGAATATACAGGTGTTGTTTGAGCATAACACGATCGGTCTCTTCGGAGAGAACGGGGTAGAAGGAGCTCATTTGGTAAAACGCCTGGGTGAACCGGATGAAGAAAAAGTGGATATCGCCATTGATGGTTTCTTCCTGGCTATCGGCCATAAGCCCAATTCGGATATCTTCAAACCTTGGTTGGAAACAGATGAGGTGGGATATATCAAGACGATTGAGGGGACACCTCGCACGAAGATTCCGGGGGTGTTTGCTGCCGGAGATGTGGCCGACCCGCATTATCGTCAGGCGATTACAGCTGCAGGGAGCGGATGTAAGGCTGCAATCGAGGCTGAGCGGTATTTGAGCCTGTAGGCTTTTCATAGATACAAGGTCCAGACTTCAGGTGTAAGGCCTATTAATTTGTTGCTTTGTCAACTGGATCTTGAAGATTTAGAGGCTGTTTTTGAATTTATTTCAGCTTCTTAAAAAAGAAATCAACTAACAAATAAATATAGAGTACAATGAAAACGCAAATAGTTGAACGTCTTTCCGCTTTGCGGGAAGCTATGGAGGCGAACGGAATAGCTGCTTATATTATTCCGACATCCGATCCTCACATGAGTGAATATCCGGCAAAGTGCTGGAAATATCGTGAATGGATTTCAGGTTTTACCGGTTCGGCAGGAACGGTGGTAGTCACAGCCGAGAAAGCTGGTTTGTGGACCGACTCGCGTTATTTTCTGCAAGCCGCTGCTCAGTTGGAAGGGTCGGGCATTGATTTGTATAAATTGATGTTGCCGGAAACTCCTTCGATCGATGATTTTCTGTTGTCTGAATTGCGGGAGGGAGAGACGGTAGGATTAAATGGTGAAACCTATAGTTCGGCTGATGCGGAGGCCTTGGAAAAGGTCCTGTCGCGTAAGGATATCCGTCTGAATACAGAATGTGTGCTTTTGGATGCACTTTGGACTGACCGTCCGGCTATTCCTGATGCGCCGGTGTTTGACATGCCGCTTCAGTTCAGCGGACGTTCATCGGAAGATAAGCTGATGGATATCATGGTGATGCTTCATAAGGCCGGAGCTGACTGTACGATTCTTTCTGCTTTGGATGAAGTAGCCTGGACGTGTAATATCCGAGGTACGGATGTGGCTTATAATCCGGTTGCAGTAGCTTATCTGTTTGTGTCAGATAAAGAGAATGTCCTTTTCATCAATCCGAAAAAGGTGCCGGAAGAGGTGGCTCAACGTCTGAAGAAAGAGGGTATCGTGTTGGCTGATTATACATGTTTGTACACGTATTTGTCCCGGATTCCGGAAAGTTCCCGTATCTATTTGGATTGTTCACGTACCAATAAAGCTATCTGCAATGCGCTGCCGAAGGGGGTAAGGATTATCGAAGGGGTATCACCTGCCAATGCGTTGAAGAGCATCAAGAACGAGACGGAACTGGAAGGTGTACGCCATGCCGTGGTGCGGGATGGTGTAGCATTGACGAAATTCTATTATTGGCTGGAGAAGAGCCTTGCGGCCGGTGAACGTGTGACAGAGCTGAGCGCCAGCAAGAAGCTGACGGCCCTGCGTGCAGAACAAGACTATTATATCATGGATAGTTTTGAGAGTATTTCCGGATATGCGGCTCATGGTGCGATTGTGCATTATGGCGTAACGGAAGAAAGTGATGTAGAGCTGAAGCCGGAAAGCTTATACCTGTTGGATAGCGGAGCACAGTACTTGGATGGTACAACCGATATCACTCGTACCATCGCTTTGGGCGAACCGACCGAGCAGATGAAGAAGGACTTCACCCGGGTATTGAAGGGTACCATCAGCATCGCTAAATGTAAATTCCCTGCTGGCACGCGAGGAAGCCAGATAGATGCGTTCGCCCGTAAGGCCTTGTGGGATGCCGGATTGAATTACTTGCATGGAACAGGCCATGGCATAGGTCATTGTCTGAATGTGCATGAGGGTCCGCAAAATATTCGTATGGAAGAGAACCCGACGGTGCTTCAACCGGGTATGTTGATCAGTGATGAGCCTGGATTGTATCGTACCGGAGAGTATGGCATACGTATCGAGAATATGGTGACGGTACGTGAGGATTGTGAAACGGAGTTCGGTAAGTTCCTTTGCATGGAAACCTTGACCTTGTGTTTTATTGATACTCGCTTGGTGGTAGTATCTATGCTTTCTGCTCGTGAACATGCTTGGCTGAATAAATATCATCAGACAGTTTATGAGAAACTTAGTCCGTATCTGACCGAGGAGGAGAAAACTTGGTTGAAAGCAAAGACGGAAGAAATTTAATCGGAAGAGGGTGTGTCGCAAATTTTTTATGACACACCCTTATTTATAACTCGTAATTCATAATTATACTCATGGCTCTAATAAAATCAGTACGGGGATTTACTCCTAAGATTGGAGAAAATACCTTTTTGGCGGATAATGCTACGATTATCGGAGATGTCGAGATAGGTGAAGGGTGCAGTATCTGGTTTGGGACTGTCATCCGGGGGGATGTAAACTCAATCCGGATAGGAAATGGCGTAAATATTCAGGATGGTTCGGTATTGCATACGCTATATGAGAAGTCGACTATTGAAATTGGTGATGATGTTTCTATAGGGCATAACGTAACGGTGCATGGCGCAAAGATATGTCATGGCGCATTGATTGGAATGGGTGCGGTAGTTATGGATCATGCCGTAATAGGTGAGGGGGCTATTGTTGCTGCCGGTTCAGTGGTGTTGAGCAACACGATTGTAGAACCGGGTAGCATTTATGCCGGAGTCCCGGCTAAATTCGTCAAGAAAGTTGATCCGGAACAATCCAAAGAAATCAATCAGAAAATCGCCAAAAATTACCACATGTACGCATCGTGGTACGAATGAGAAGATAGATTCGGTAAAATCTGCAAGTTTTTTTGTTCTTAAATGAAATGCTTGCAGATTTTGTGCTTAAAAACGCTCCATAAAAGCCCATCTTTATTCAACAGTTTATCGGATGTGTTGAACCATTTTGTTTTCTGAAGCCTAAAAAGCATTGTACCCTTGTTCACTTAAGCCTTAAACGTGCATTCTTCCACCACATTAACCTATAGATTTCTTTTTTCGTTGATCAAAAGTCCGTATATTTGCCCAAATAAACGCAAATAAAACAAATCGGTTAATATCATGGCGAAAACGAAAGAAGAACTGCTGGCAATCCTAAGCCAGTTCGATTTAAAGGAACCTGTTGTATCAGCTGAACCTTTTGGAAACGGACATATCAATGATACGTTGAAAGTAATCACAGCAAACGGCGAGACAAAGTATGTATTGCAACGGATAAACCACCTCATTTTTACCGATGTGGACATGTTGCAACATAATATCTATACGGTAACTTCACATATCCGTAAGAAACTGGAGGAACGTGGCGAGACGGATATCGACCGTAAGGTTCTGACATTCCTCCCGACCAAAGACGGGAAGCAGTACTATTTTGACGGGGACAGCTATTGGCGGGTGTCTTTGTTTATTCCGCGCAGCAAGAGTTATGAGGAGGTGACTCCGGAGCTTTCTTACGAGGCGGGGAAGGCGTTTGGTGATTTTCAGACCATGCTGGCAGATATCCCGGAAGGTACGTTGGGAGAGACGATACCGGACTTTCATAATATGGAGTTCCGCCTTCGACAATTCCACGAGGCTATCGAGGCGAATGCTGCGGGCCGTTTGGAAGAAGTGAAGGAACTGGTGGATGAGATTGAAAAAAGGGCAGACTCGATGTGTATCCAAGAGCGTCTGTATCGGGAAGGGAAGCTGAAAAAACGGACGAACCATTGCGATACGAAAGTGAACAATATGTTGTTTGATACTGATACCGATGAGGTGCTTTGCGTTATAGATTTGGACACGGTGATGCCAGGCTTTGTCTTGTCAGATATAGGCGACTTCATCCGCACAGCGGGTAATACCGGTGCGGAGGATGACGAGAATCTGGATCGTGTGGGTGTGAATATGCCTATCTTCCAGGCCTACACACGCGGATATATGGAGAAAGCAAAGATGTTCTTGACACCTATGGAAATCAGGCTTTTGCCTTATGGTGGTCGTCTGTTGACCTATATGCAGACCGTACGTTTCCTGACAGATTATCTGAATGGAGATACCTATTATAAGATTCATAGCCCGAAGCATAACCTGATTCGCACAAAAGCGCAATTCAAGCTGTTGCAGAGTCTGGAGGAGCATGCGGCTGAGATGGACGAATTTATGAACCAATGGCTATAATGGATATGAGTAATGAATTGAAACACCGAATTTCTCCTGTCGCATGGGTACCTACGGTCTATTTCGCGATGGGGATGCCGTTTGTCGTATTGAATATGGTAACGGCATTGATGTTTAAAGGACTGGGTATATCGGATGCACAGATTGCGTTTTGGACTTCGGTCATTATGTTCCCGTGGACCATCAAGCCTTTGTGGAGTCCTTTCTTGGAGATGTTCAAGACAAAGAAGTTTTTTGTGGTTCTGACGCAGTTCTGTTCGGGAATATTTTTCGGATTAGTGGCTTTGTCTTTGCAATTACCTAACTTCTTTGCCATATCTATTGCCTTGCTGGCCGTGATAGCTTTCAGCGGTGCAACGCATGATGTGGCGACCGATGGGGTGTATATGGCGGTACTGAGCAAGGATGACCAGGCTAAGTATATTGGCTGGCAGGGTGCTTTTTATAATGTGGCGAAGTTGGCCGCTACCGGTGGACTGGTCTATCTGGCGGGTTACCTGATAGAGCATGTGGGTGTGGTTCATGCTTGGATGACTATCATGGGATGTTGTGGGGCTATTATGCTTGTACTGGCTCTTTACCACTGGAAAATGTTACCCAGCGATAAGGTGGAGGGTGAAGAAAAGCGGGTTACGTCTATGCGTGATACCTGGGTGGCTCTGAAAGAAGTTATTCTGACTTTCTTCCAAAAGAAATATATATGGCTTTATATTATTTTTATTATACTGTACCGCTTTGCCGAAGGTCTGGTGATGAAAATCGTACCTTTGTTCTTGAAGGCTCCGTTGGAGAATGGCGGATTGGGACTGACCGAGCAGCAAATAGGATTGTATTACGGAAGTTTTGGCGCTGCGGCATTCGTGTTGGGCTCCTTCCTCGCAGGTTATTTTATCTCGCATAACGGCTTGAAGAAAACGCTGTTTACGCTTTGTTGCGTATTCAACTTCCCGTTTGTGGTTTATCCGTTGCTGGCTTTTTATCAGCCGGATAGTGCCTGGCTGATTGGCGGAGCGATTACATTTGAGTACTTTGGTTATGGTTTCGGGTTTGTGGGTCTGACGCTCTTTATGATGCAGCAGGTGGCTCCTGGAAAACATCAGATGGCGCATTATGCCTTTGCCTCGGGTATTATGAATCTCGGAGTGATGATTCCGGGTATGATGAGCGGATTTCTGAGCGACTGGCTGGGCTATGATATTTTCTTTGTTGTCGTTCTCTTTGCGGCTATTCCGGTATTGATATTGGTAAAGTTCCTGCCTTTTACCTATTCGGATGAGAAAAAAGCGTAATATAAGAAAATGCTCTTTAGAAAAATCTGGAATAAATGCAAAACAACTTCTAAAAAAGAGGGAAAAAATTTGCATGATAGAAATGGATGCTTTATATTTGCCAACGAAAAGAATTAGAAAAACAAAAAAATGAGAACTATTTTAGTAAATACATATTGGTGGTGGCGCCTCATACAACTTGAATAAGTCGTAAGAGACGAAGGCCTATATGTATATACTTTTGAGATATGATGAAAGCGGTCTGTCGCACTTGCGGCAGGCCGCTTTTTTCGTTGGTATAAATCATAAGGCTTCAGAAAATTGTAATCTTGAGGGAAGTCATCTCTCTACAAGCTGGTTAACTAAAAACAACATAACAAAAAGATGGAAACGTATCAAGTAGATGAAAATGGGTATTACGGGGAATTTGGCGGAGCATACGTTCCGGAAATCCTGTATCGGTGTGTGGAAACTTTGCGGGAGAATTATCTGACGATTTTAGAAGATGAGTCATTCCGCCGGGAGTATGAACAGTTGTTGCGTGATTACGTGGGACGTCCCTCTCCGCTTTATTTTGCCAGAAGGTTGAGCACGCATTATGGATGTAAGATTTATCTGAAACGCGAAGACCTGAATCATACAGGGGCGCATAAGATAAACAATGCCTTGGGGCAGGCTTTGTTGGCGCAACGATTGGGTAAGACGCGGATTATAGCTGAGACCGGAGCCGGTCAGCATGGCGTTGCCACCGCAACGGCATGTGCCTTGCTGGGCCTGGAGTGTGTGGTGTATATGGGAAAAACAGATGTAGAACGCCAACACGTCAATGTACAGAAAATGGAAATGTTGGGCGCAACAGTCGTTCCGGTGACGTCAGGCAATATGACCCTGAAAGATGCGACTAACGAAGCGATACGTGATTGGTGTTGCCACCCTGCGGATACCTATTATATTATAGGATCGACCGTTGGTCCGCATCCCTATCCGGATATAGTAGCTCGCTTGCAATCCGTGATCAGCCGGGAAATCCGGATGCAATTGCAGGAACATGAGGGGCGGGATTATCCGGATTATCTGATTGCTTGTGTGGGAGGCGGGAGCAATGCCGCCGGAACCATTTACCATTATCTGGATGATGCGCGTGTCAAGATTGTATTGGCTGAGGCGGGCGGATTAGGTGTCTTTTCCGGAAAGACCGCAGCTACCATTCAGTTGGGGAAAAAAGGCATCATTCACGGATCACGGACATTTGTTATCCAGAATGGGGATGGGCAAATCGAAGAGCCTTATTCCATCTCTGCCGGATTGGATTATCCCGGAATTGGTCCGATGCATGCCAATCTGGCAGAGAAACATCGGGCGAAGGTGATAGCGGTGAACGATGATGAGGCTCTCGAAGCCGCATTTTTCCTGACCCGTACAGAGGGGATTATTCCGGCATTGGAAAGTGCACATGCTCTTGGCGTATTGCCGAAATTGAATTTCCGGCCGGAAGATATCATTGTCCTTACCGTTTCCGGACGAGGAGATAAGGATATGGATACTTATTCCAATTACCGATTACTAACAACCAATTACTAAAAAAATGAAATATTTCTATCATACGAAAGTGCATCGGGTTTTAGGCGACCTGCAGACTCCGGTGAGTATTTACCTTAAGGTGCGTGATATTTATCCGAAATCCGCTTTATTGGAGAGCTCTGATTTTCATGGGCACGAGAACAGTCTTTCGTTTATTGCCCTACATCCGTTAGCACAATTCAGCGTGAACCGAAATCAGTGTACAATGGATTTTCCCGATAGGAGGCAAGTCATCAAAGATTTGACCGAAGCGTATCGGGTGGAAGATGCCTTAAACGAGTTTATCGGATGCTTGCAGGTAGAGGGCGAGGGTTCGGCCCGGTGCGGGTTGTTCGGGTATACCTCGTTCGATGCAGTTCGCTATTTCGAACCGATTCCGGTCAAGGAATCCCACCATCCGGAGAATGATGCGCCAGATATCTGTTATATATTCTACAAATACCTGATACAATTTGACCATTTTCGGAACGAACTGACCTTGGTCGAGCTTTTGGAAAAGAATGAAGAAAGCCATTTGCCGGAATTGGAGAACAACATCTATAACCGTAATTTTGCTTCGTATAATTTCCATCGGCAAGGGGAGGAGTCTTCCCCTATCACTGATGAGGAATACCGTTCGATGGTCCGTGCGGGAATCCGTCATTGCTTGCGTGGGGATGTATTCCAGATTGTATTGAGTCGCCGGTTTGAGCAATCCTTTTCCGGAGATGATTTCAAGGTTTATCGGGCTTTGAGGAGCATCAATCCGTCTCCATACCTGTTTTATTTCGATTTCGGCGGATTCCGTATATTTGGTTCTTCCCCGGAGACGCATTGCAAGGTGTCAGGCGGAGTGGCAAGTATTGACCCGATAGCAGGTACCGCTTTTCGAACGGGAAATGTAGAGGAAGACAAGCGACGTACCGAACGTTTGCGGGAAGATCCGAAAGAGAATGCCGAACATGTCATGCTGGTCGATCTGGCCCGGAACGACCTTTCGCGGAATGCCCATGATGTGCGGGTGGATTTCTATAAAGAGGTGCAATATTATAGCCATGTGATTCATCTGGTCTCGCGTGTGACAGGGCAGATAAATGCGGATAGCACACCGGTCAAGACCTTTATCGATACTTTCCCGGCAGGCACGCTAAGCGGAGCTCCCAAGGTTAGGGCAATGCAATTAATCTCTGAAATCGAACCGCATAATCGAACCGCATACGGGGGCTGTATCGGTTTTATCGGATTGAATGGAGATTTGAATCAGGCCATCACGATACGCTCCTTTATCAGCCGGGGAAATGTCCTGTATTATCAGGCTGGAGCCGGGATTGTGGCGAAGAGTGATGACGAGCGCGAATTGCAGGAAGTGAATAATAAACTGGGAGCTTTGAAGAAAGCGATTCTTCTGGCGGAGGAATTGAATAACTGACCCTACGGGTTCTTGAGGTGTGGTATGGCAAGAACTGATAAACGGACAAACTTAACAAACTAAAAACTAAAAAGTATGAAAGTATTACTATTGGACAATTACGATTCGTTTACTTATAATCTCCTGCATATCGTGCGGGAGATGGGAGCCGATGCAGATGTGTTCCGCAATGATCGGATTGAACTGGATGATGTGGATAAATATGATAAGATATTGCTCTCTCCGGGTCCTGGCATTCCGGACGAGGCGGGTCTGTTGCTTCCGTTGATTCGCAGGTATGCCCCGACTAAGAGCATTTTGGGTATTTGCTTGGGAGAACAGGCTATAGGCGAGGTGTTCGGGGCCCGATTGGAAAATCTGGCGGAGGTTTATCATGGTGTAGCTTCAGAGATACAGGTCGTTGCGGATGATTGCCTTTTTGAAAGTATGGGAAAAACCTTTATGGCGGGACGTTACCACTCGTGGGTCGTCTCTCGAAGGGATTTCCCGGATTGCCTGGAGGTAACCGCGGTAGATACGCAAGATGGCCGGATCATGGGGCTTCGTCATAAACGTTATGATGTACGTGGCATCCAATTCCATCCTGAATCGGTTCTGACTCCGCAAGGAAAAACTATTATAGGAAATTGGCTTAAAAAGCTGTGTTGAATTTCTTCGGAAAATATTTTATGCAGCTTTTATAAAGATGATAATGAATGGATTCAAAGACTCATAAACTCAAAGACTGAAATGAAAGAACTATTATACCGATTATTTGAGCATCAATATTTAGGCCGTAACGAGGCGCATCGTATTTTGCAAGAGATTGCCCGTGGAAAATATACGGAGGCACAAGTGGCAAGTTTGATTACAGTATTCCTCATGCGGAATATCAGCGTGGAGGAGTTGGCCGGCTTTCGGGATGCCCTGCTTGAGATGCGTGTCCCGGTGGATTTGAACGAATATCACCCCATCGATATTGTAGGAACGGGAGGGGATGGCAAGAATACGTTCAATATCAGTACAGCTGCCTGCTTTGTAGTGGCGGGAGCCGGTTATCCGGTAGTCAAGCATGGAAATTACGGGGCAACTTCGGTGAGCGGAGCAAGCAACGTTATGGAGCAACATGGGATGAAATTCACTACAGACGTAGACCGTTTGCGCCGTTCGATAGATACGTGTCGTTTTGCCTACTTGCATGCGCCTTTATTTAATCCGGCACTCAAAGCCGTAGCGGGTGTGCGTAAAAGTTTGGGGGTGCGGACTTTCTTTAATATACTGGGACCGCTGGTCAATCCTATTCTTCCGACCTATCAGTTGCTGGGGGTATATAATCTGCCGTTGCTTCGGCTTTACAATTATACCTATCAGGAGAGCGGGACGCAATTTGCGGTAGTGCATAGTCTGGACGGGTATGATGAGATTTCGCTTACGGATGAGTTCAAGGTGGCGATGTCTGACAAGGAGAAAATCTATACCCCGGAGATGCTGGGCTTTACCCGATGCCGGGAAGCGGATTTGGAGGGGGGAGCGACTCCCCAAGAGGCCTCCCGTATTTTCGATGCGGTGCTGGAGAATCGGGCTACCCCGGCTCAAAAGAATTGTGTGTTGGTCAATGCGGCTTTTGCCATCCGGGTGATTTGTCCGGAGAAGAGTGTTGAGGATTGTCTTGGAGAAGCCCGCGAGTCGTTGGAAAGCGGAAGAGCTTTGTGGGTACTCCGGAAATCATTGGAGGTGAATTTGTAAGTCAGGCAGGTCAACTTGTCAACAGACTTGACCTTGCAAAAGTCGAGTTAATAAACTGAAAAATTGAAATGAAAGATATATTACAGACTATTGTGGCGTATAAACAAGAGGAGGTACGCCAACGGAAAGCGATAATGCCTTTATCTGCTTTACAAGAACAGGCAAAAAGACAGGAGAAACGCAAAGCTTGTTCCATGCGTCATGCTTTGGCGTTATCGCCAACCGGTATTATCGCGGAGTTCAAACGAAAGAGTCCCTCTAAAGGCTGGTTGCATCCGGATGCGAAGGTGGATGAAGTTTTTCCTGCCTATGCGAAGAATGGGGCATCGGCTTGTTCTCTATTGACAGATGCTCCATTTTTTGGAGGTTCGCCGGATGATTTGCGTAAGGCTCGGAGATTGGTGGATTTACCTTTGCTTCGGAAAGATTTTTTGATTGATGAATACCAGCTTTATGAGGCGAAACTGCTTGGTGCGGATGCGGTGTTATTGATAGCCGCTATTCTTACGCCGCCCGTGTGCCGGAGCTTGGCGGAAAAAGCCCATGAGTTGGGTCTTGAGACCTTGTTGGAAATCCATCGGGAAGAAGAGTTGGTTCACCTTAGTCCGGCAATAGATATGTTGGGGGTCAATAACCGGAATTTGGGAACGTTCCATACAGACATCGCTAATGCGAAAGGTATTATTCGTACGGTTCAGTCCTATTTGGATAAAGTGAGGCTTACCCCTTTATTGATAGCCGAGAGCGGCATTCATGAGGCTTCATCCGTGAGGGCATTGAGAAATATCGGATATCAGGGATTTCTGATAGGCGAAGCTTTTATGCGAACGAAGTCACCGGGAGTGACGTTGGGCCGGTTTATTCAAGAATTGGTTTAATCTTTAAGTTTATTGAAATTAAGTAGAGACTATGATAATTAAAGTATGTGGCATGAAGGAGGCGGAAAATATCCGTACGATAGCTCAAGCTGATATTCAATGGATGGGATTTATTTTCTACCCGAAATCAGTCAGGTATTATACGGCTCCAAGCATAGATTTGCCTCCAAAAATCAAGCGGGTAGGGGTGTTTGTCGATGCTCCGTTGAATGAGATGCTTCAGAAAAGCACCTGTTTCCGATTGGATTATCTGCAATTGCACGGGCACGAATCGCCGGCATTATGCCGGAATGCGCAGGCCTCCGGAGTAAAAATTATCAAAGCGATTCCCATAGAAAAGCAAGAAGATTTATTTCAGACGGAAATGTATGCAGCCTGTGTAGATTATTTCTTATTTGATACAAAATGTTCCGGATTTGGAGGTTCGGGAAAGCGCTTCAACTGGTCTTTGCTTGAAGGCTATCAAGGGGATATTCCTTTCCTGTTGAGTGGCGGCCTGGCTCCGGATTCTTTGGAGGCGCTGAGGGCTTTTGTACATCCGAGATGTATAGGCATTGATTTGAATAGCGGGTTCGAGATAACTCCCGGTATCAAGGATTATGCCTTATTAAATGAATTTATCAATCAGTTAAAAACACAAAAATCATGAATAGAATATCCGATTTATTTCAGACAAAACAGCAAAACATCCTTTCTATTTATTATCCGGCAGGTTATCCTAATTTGCAAGATACGGTACCCATTCTCCGCGAACTGGAGAAAGCAGGAGTAGACATGGTGGAAATAGGTATTCCCTTTTCTGATCCGATGGCGGACGGGCCGGTCATTCAAGACGCTTCGACACAGGCTTTAAGAAACGGGATAAGCCTGCGTCTGATTTTTGAGCAATTGAAAGATATACGCTCCGAAGGGATCCGGATGCCGGTTTTGTTGATGGGGTATCTGAATCCGATTATGCAATATGGGTTCGAACATTTTTGCCAATCCTGTATGGAGGTTGGTGTGGATGGCGTGATTATTCCGGACCTTCCATTCGCGGATTATCTGAAAGATTACCGGCCGATAGCTGATCGTTATGATCTGAGGATGATTATGTTGATAACTCCGGAAACCTCAGAAGAACGTATCCGGCTGATTGACGCGCACACGGACGGATTTATCTATATGGTGTCAAGTGCTGCGACTACGGGAGTCCAGAAGAGTTTTGACGAACAAAAACAGAGCTATTTTCGGAAAATAAACGAAATGCGTTTGAGAAACCCAAGGCTGGTCGGTTTCGGAATCAGCAATAAAGCGACATATCAATCCGCCCTTAAAAATGCCTCCGGAGGAATCATCGGAAGCAGATTCGTCCAATTGTTGAAAAGTGAAAAGAGCCCTCAAGAGGCTATCCGGAAATTGTTGGAGGAAATTCGTGGATAAAGGAGATCGTTCAGCCGCGACTTCACTTGTGCGTAATACACTGTCTGCCCTTTGCGTTCGCTCACGGGCTGAACCTTTCCCTCACCTCCACCAGCTCCAGCTCGCTGTCCAGCGTGTCTCCCGAACGGGTTATAGCACCCGGATTCTTTACCGTGAGGTTGAAGGTGTAGGCTTCAAGCGTCCCGCCCTCCTCCTTGCGGGGAGAGGGGCGGGACGAAATAATGGAGATAATTGATATGGCTTATCTTTCGATCCAATTTTCAAGTTTAATACTTCGTTAAATTAATATCTAATCCGTTGATAACAAATAAGTTAATTAATA
>ERZ857521.2578-NODE-2578-length-17104-cov-4.104933_pt1 | contig 17104 bp, 16 predicted proteins | sample MGYA00519701_ERZ857521 | MGnify/ENA primary metagenome ERZ857521 (study PRJEB31778, sample SAMEA3449346) | human gut metagenome | biome: human gut; feature: human-associated habitat; material: faeces | place: United Kingdom | collected 2010/2012 ...
TCCGCAAGACATAAGGGGCAATCTACCCAAAGTCTAATGACCGATTTGGGTTAAACGTAAAGAAAAAAATAGTACAAACCAAACAATCATAAGGTATTATGTCAACATTAAGATTCAGAGTCGTAGAAAAAGCATTCCAGGCAAAGGCATTAGAAGTGCCCATGCCTTCAGAGCGTCCCAGCGAATATTTCGCCAAGAAAGTATTCAACCGGGAGAAGATGTTCAAGTATTTGCCTACCGCGGTATATGCCAAACTGGTAGACGCCATGGATAACGGCGCCGTACTTGACAGAGCCATCGCAGACAAGGTCGCAGAGGGAATGAAATGCTGGGCCATGGAAATGGGAGCTACCCACTACACGCATTGGTTCCAGCCGCTGACCGAGGGTACCGCCGAGAAGCATGACTCATTTATTGAGCATGACGGGAAAGGAGGCATGATAGAAGAATTTTCCGGGAAACTCCTTGTCCAGCAGGAACCAGACGCTTCTTCTTTCCCGAGCGGAGGTATCCGCAACACCTTCGAGGCACGCGGCTATTCGGCGTGGGACCCCTCGTCTCCGGTATTTGTTGTAGATGATACCCTATGTATTCCTACGGTATTCATCGCTTATACCGGTGAGTCGCTGGACTACAAAGCACCATTATTGAAAGCCTTGCGTGCGGTCAACAAAGCCGCTGTAGAGGTATGCCATTATTTTAATCCGGACGTAAAAAAGGTAATGGCCTATTTGGGTTGGGAGCAGGAATATTTCCTTGTGGATGAAGGCCTGTATGCCGCACGTCCGGATTTATTATTGACCGGCCGTACCCTAATGGGACACGAGGCATCTAAAAACCAGCAATTGGAAGACCATTACTTCGGTGCTATTCCTACACGGGTGGCGGCTTTCATGAAAGACCTGGAGGTACAAGCTTTGGAGCTGGGCATTCCGGTAAAGACCCGGCATAACGAGGTAGCGCCCAACCAGTTTGAGCTGGCACCTATCTTTGAGGAGTGCAATCTAGCCGTCGACCATAACATGCTTATCATGTCGTTGATGCGGAAGGTGGCACGTACCCACGGGTTCCGGGTACTTCTTCATGAAAAGCCCTTCAAAGGGGTGAACGGTTCGGGCAAGCACAACAACTGGTCATTGGGCACCGACACCGGAATCCTATTGATGGCTCCGGGCAAAACGGCCGAAGAGAACCTCCGGTTCATCACCTTCGTAGTCAACACCCTTATGGCGGTTTACCGGCATAACGGCTTACTGAAGGCGTCTATCATGAGCGCGACCAACGCGCATCGTCTGGGAGCCAACGAGGCACCCCCTGCCATCATCTCTTCTTTCTTAGGCGAACAACTCAGCAAGGTGCTGGACCACATGGAGGTAAGCGCTACGGACGAGTTGATCAGTTTAGGCGGAAAGCATGGCATGAAACTGGACATCCCGCAGATTCCGGAACTGTTAATTGATAACACCGACCGGAACCGCACCTCACCTTTCGCCTTCACCGGAAACCGATTCGAATTCCGGGCCGTAGGTTCGGAGGCCAATTGTGCAAGCGCCATGATAGCCCTGAACGCTGCCGTAGCCGAACAACTGACTATCTTCAAGACGGAGGTAGACGCCTTGATAGAACAAGGAGAGACCAAGGAGGCAGCACTTATCCAAGTTATCCGCAAATACATCAAGCTGAGCAAACCCATCCGTTTTGACGGGAACGGGTACAGCGATGCATGGAAAGAAGAAGCCTCCCGCAGAGGATTGGATTGCGAAACGAGCTGCCCGCTCATCTTTGACCGATATCTGAAGCCCGAAAGCATCAAGATGTTCGAATCGACCGGCGTGATGAGTCAAAAAGAACTGGAGGCCCGTAACGAAGTGAAATGGGAGACCTATACGAAAAAAATCCAGATTGAGGCACGCGTACTGGGTGATCTGGTGATGAATCATATCGTCCCCGTCGCTATCGAATATCAGACCAAGCTCATCGACAATGTATATAAATTGAAAGGAATCTTCTCTGAGGCAGAAGCGGATAAACTATCGGCCGAGAATATCGCTATCATCCGCAAAATTGCCGAGCATACCTCTTACATCAAAGAGCATGTGGATGGCATGGTCAACGCGAGAAAGATTGCCAATAAAATCACCGATGAACGGGAAAAGGCTATTGCCTACCACGATAAAATAGCGCCTATGCTGGAGCAAATACGATATCACATCGATAAATTAGAACTTATAGTCGATGACAAGATGTGGACATTACCTAAATACCGCGAGCTTTTATTTGTCAGATAGTCCACAAAAAGGTTTAGGTTTATCGAAGCAGTTCGTCTTTTTATGAAACATAAAAGGATGGACTGCCTTTTTTTTCTCCCCCCACTCCACCAAAATTACCCGTTTATTTGCCAACTTATTCCAGGTAAATCATTACCTTTGTACAAGTCTAAACGATTACACTAAAAAAACTGGCAAATTAATCATCGGGACAAAATATGAAGAAGTTTTTAATTAGCAGCGTGTTGCTATTGTCATTCACGGCATTTGCCTCTGCCTTTACCGAAAGCAGGAATGACGAATCCTGTTGTTGCGACGAATGCCGTTGCGAAGAATGCGAATGCGAGGAAAACTGCGAAGAATGCCGCGAGTGTCACAGCTATTATTGCGAGGACTGTGAGGAACACCACAAGTTCCGCCATCAGGAAGAGTGCTGCCGCGAGTATCGCCGGCATGACTATCGGGAACACCGGCATCACCGCCATCATACCGGCTGTTGTCATGAAGAACGCCGGCACAGGTGTTGCGAATAGAAAGAGATAATCATAAAAGCTAATGAATCCCAAGATTCATAAAACTCAAAAAAAACGAATATGAACGTAAAAGAATTTACAGTATATGTAAAGACTCGCCAACCGCTCAATACACCGGAGATTTTCCGGTTTATGGACGAGATGAGTGACGAGGCGCGCCGTGTGACGTTCCGCCTGAACTCCGCCTACCATACACTGGAAGAGGTAAGAGCCCTGTTAAGCGAATTATTCGGTTATGAAGTACCGGAAACGTTCCGTGTATTTCCTCCTTTCTATACCGATTTCGGAAAGAATATCCACGTGAGCGAAGGCGTGTTCATCAACGCTTGTTGTCATTTCCAAGATCATGGAGGCGTATTCATAGGCGAGGGAAGCCAGATAGGCCACAATGTAGTATTTGCCACATTAAACCATGACCCCGATCCGGAAAAACGCGCCTATACCTATCCTGCTCCTATCGTACTGGGCAAGAAGGTGTGGGTGGGTTCGAACTCAACCATCCTGCAAGGCGTGACTATCGGAGACAATTCGATTGTAGCGGCCGGAGCCGTAGTAACCAAGGATGTACCGGCTAATACCGTTGTGGGAGGTGTACCGGCAAAGATTATTAAAAACATCAATTCATGACATAATAAGAAATTCAACTTTCGCACGTGCTCGGTTTATCAATGGACAAGGGCTATTGCTTGCGAAGCGAAATTAAACAAGTATATTAACAACAAAAAAAGAAACGAAAATGCATAATTGGTTTGAATGTAAAGTCTCTTATGAGAAGATGATGGAAAATGGAATGCAGAAGAAGGTGACCGAACCTTACCTGGTAGACGCCCTCTCCTTTACGGAGGCGGAATCGCGCATCATTGAGGAAATCCGTCCTTTCATCACCGGAGAATTTACCATAACAGATATCAAGCGCGCGCGCATCTCGGAAATTTTCTTCAACGAAGAGGGCGACCGCTATTATAAAATCAAGGTCTATTTCATCACCTTAGACGAAAAGAGCGGAGCCGAGAAGAAGACCGCCGCCATGATGCTGGCTCAGGCATCGACCTTAAAAGAGGCTATCTCCGTTCTGGAAGAGGGTATGAAGGGGACATTGGCCGATTATACCATAGCCTCCGTCACCGAAACGCTCCTGATGGATGTCTTCCCGTTTGACGCGAACAGCATCCCATCCGGACCTAAATCGGCGGAAGAGAAATTAGCGGAAGAAAAACAGGCCGCAGAAGCCCATAAATAAAAAAATCCTATGACGAATATAGCCCAACATATTCAGGAATTACAAGCGTCCCTGCCTAAAGGGGTGACGCTTGTAGCCGTTTCCAAGTTCCACCCGGTAGAGGCCCTGCAAGAGGCTTACGATGCCGGACAGCGCGTCTTCGGGGAAAGCCGAGCGCAGGAACTGGTGGTAAAGGCCAAGGTTCTCCCGAAAGACATCGAATGGCACTTCATCGGACCGCTACAAAGCAATAAAGTAAAAGACATCGCACCGTTCATCCATCTGATTCACAGCATCGACTCCTTGAAACTCCTTCAGGAGGTCAACAAGCAGGCGGCCAAGCACGGCCGTTCCATCCGCGTTTTGCTGGAGATTCATGTAGCCACCGAGGAGACCAAGCACGGGTTCGGCATAGAGGAATGCCGCGAACTGGTGCAGCACCTTCCGGAACTCCCCAACGTCCGCATCTCCGGAATCATGGGTATGGCGACACAGACTGATGATGAACAGCAAATCCGTCAGGAATTTCATACCTTACATCAGCTCTTCACAGAATTGAAAGCCACGGCCTTCAAGGATTCAGAAGATTTCACGATCCTTTCGATGGGCATGAGCCACGATTACCGGCTGGCCATCGAAGAGGGAAGCACCATGGTACGGGTCGGAACTTACATCTTCGGAGAACGGGAATACTAAACCTAAATCAATCTCTAAAAACACATTTTATATAATGGCTAAATCAATTATCTCATCAGCCGCATTTGCGGATACGAAACCTCATTACGAAATACTTGACGGATTGCGTGGAGTAGCTGCTTTACTGGTAGTATTCTACCATATTTTCGAAGGACTCTCGTTTGCCGAAGGGGGGACTCCTATCACCACGATTAATCATGGCTATCTAGCCGTAGACTTTTTCTTTATCCTCTCCGGATTCGTCATCGGATATGCTTACGATGACCGGTTGGGGAAAACCATGACACTCGGCAATTTCTTCAAGCGTCGCTTGATACGCCTGCATCCGATGATTATCATGGGAGCGGTGCTCGGTGTGGTTTTCTATTGCCTGCAAGGATGCGTGAAGTGGGACGGCACCCACGTGGCCACGTCAATGATTATGCTGGCTCTGCTCTGCGCCCTGTTTTTTATTCCGGCAACTCCGGGCGCCGGTTATGACATCCGGGGCAATGGAGAGATGTTCCCGCTCAACGGCCCCAGCTGGTCGCTGTTCTTCGAGTACATCGGCAATATCCTCTATGCGGTGTTCATCCATCGCCTGTCCAATAAAGCGCTGACGGCACTGGTATTTTTGTTGGGCATCGGACTGGCTTGGTTCGCCCTGTTTGATGTGGCCGGATATGGCATGATCGGTGTAGGATGGACGCTGGATGGCGTCAACTTCCTGGGAGGCTCATTGCGTATGCTCTTCCCCTTCTCGTTAGGCATGTTGTTGTCCCGCAACTTCAAGCCGGTGAAAGTAAGAGGCGCATTCTGGATCTGCTCGATCGTCCTGCTGGCGCTATTCTGCGTTCCCTACATCGAAGGCAACTCGCCCATCTGCTGGAACGGCCTGTTTGAAGCCATCTGCATTCTCTTTATCTTCCCGGTACTGGTCTGGATAGGAGCCTCAGGAAAGACAACCGACAAGCACTCCACCCAGATATGCAAGTTTTCCGGAGATATATCATTCCCGTTATATGCCGTACATTACCCTGTGATGTACCTCTTCTACGCCTGGCTGATCGACAACAAATATTACACTTTCGGAGAGGTATGGCCGGTGGCTTTAATCGTCTATATAGGAAGCATCCTGTTGGCCTATCTCTGTCTGAAATGTTATGACGAGCCGGTAAGAAAATGGCTGAGCCGGAAATTTTTGGCAAAGAAATAAACTAAAAAACATATAAACTCTAAAACTTAATAAATATGAAACACAAAAGATTATTCATTACCTGGATGGCATGTGCCTGCGTATGCATGAATATGGCCGCCCAAGACTCGGAATTCGATTTGTCTTCCCAGCGTTCGGAAGCACAAGATGTATTAGCGGTTCCAGGCAAGAAACTGGACCATCAGGGGATTATCATCAATCCAACACCACACCAGCTGAACTGGGACAAGAGCAATCTATTGGACATCTCGAAAGGAATCAGCCTGAAAGACAAGCAAAAGAAATTTGCCGAAGACCTTCCTTTCGTGGCACTCAATAAGAAGGGCGTGAAACTGACTATCGACTTTGGGAGCAAAGTGGCGGCCAAGAACGATGTGAAGAGCGTATCCGGCGCATACGCCCTCAGCATCGGAAAGAAGGGTATCTCGATTGTAGGATATGACGAAAGAGGCGCGTTCTACGGCATCCAGACTCTCCGGCAAATCTTAGAAAGTCCGGGCATCCGGGAGGGGAAGCTCCCTTATGTGGAAATCAATGATTATCCTGACCTGAAATTCCGGGGCGTGGTAGAGGGCTTCTACGGGACTCCCTGGTCGCATGAGGTACGTGTATCGCTGATTGATTTCTACGGGAAATTCAAGATGAACACCTACCTGTACGGCCCGAAAGATGACCCATACCATAGTTGCCCGAACTGGAGACTCCCCTATCCGGAAAAAGAGGCGGAAAATATCCGGAATCTGGTAAAAGCCTGCCAGCGGAACCGGGTGGATTTCGTCTGGGCGATTCACCCGGGGCAGGACATCAAATGGAACGAAGAGGATTACCAAAACCTCGTCAACAAATTCAACGGGATGTATGACCTCGGTGTGCGTTCGTTTGCCGTATTCTTTGATGACATCTCGGGCGAAGGGACCAACCCCGTCAAGCAAACGGAACTTTTGAACCGCCTGACGGAAGATTTTGTAAAAGCGAAAGGAGACATCTCATCGCTGACCGTATGCCCGACTGATTATTCCAAGCTTTGGGCGAATCCTACGCCACAAGGGAGCCTGGCTATTTACGGAAAGACGCTCGACCCGTCTATCCATGTGTTCTGGACCGGCGATGTGGTATGCAGCGACCTGACCAAAGAGACCTTGGACTGGATCAACACCCGCATCAAACGACCGGCCTATTACTGGTGGAACTACCCGGTAACCGATTATGCCCGGCACATCATCATGCAAGGCCCTTCTTACGGGCTGGATACCCACCTGACCGATCAGGACTTGTGCGGTATCGTAAGTAATCCGATGGAACATGGCGAAGCCTCAAAGTTAGCCTTGTATGGGGTGGCCGACTATGCCTGGAACGTGGCCAACTATAATCCGATAGACAATTGGGAAAGAGGCCTGGCCGAACTGGTGCCCGAAGCCAAAGAGGCTTACCGGACCTTCGCCATCCATTCCGCAGATACGGAAACGGGATACCGGCGTGACGAATCGTGGGAAACCCGTACATTCCGGATTGCCGATTGGGATGAGGCTTCCGCCCGGGCCCTGGAAGAGGAGTTTAAAAAGATCGAGCAGGTTCCGACCGAAATGGAGCAGCACTGCACCAATCAGGCATTGCTCAAGGAATTACGTCCTTGGCTGGAAGAGTTCGGCAAATTGGGCACACGCGGAAAACGTGCGATAGAACTGGCACGGATTTACCGGTCTCATCAGAATGATGCCGAATTCTGGAGCAAATATATCCAGAACCTGATGACCCCGGAAGACCGGAAGAACTATGAGGCTCACAAATCAGGCACCATGAAGCTCCAGCCCTTCTACGAGAACGCGATGGACGACATGGGCGACGGCTTCCTGGAAAAGCTTCTGGGCGAAAAGCCTATGTTATATAAAGGTATCGGCTCGTTTGCCAACTCCAAGACCACGCTGACCAAACTGATGTTTGATAACGACACGGTTTCTTACTACACCTCAGGGTTCGCCCAGAAAGCCGGAGACTGGATCGGCGTGGATTTAGGAAGCGTGCGTGATGTTCATGAGGTTGCTATCCTGCAAGGCCGGAACTCGGTAGACGATGTGGATTATTTTGACCACGTGGCTTTGGAATACTCGGCCGATGGCAAGACCTGGACTCCGATGATAGATGACATGAACCAGCAGTATGTCATCAACTGGAAAGATAACGCGGTAAAGGCCCGCTATATCCGTCTGAAGCGTCTGGAGTCAAAACGTACCAACTACGCGTCTGTTCGCTCGTTCGAAGTGAACCCGCTCCGGTTGGACAACTTGGGCTTCAGTCTGGAGGCACCCCGTCCCGAAGAGGCTCTTTTCGCGTTCGACCAACGACTGAACACCTCATACCAGAACACCGGGAAGATGGCTTTTGAGGTAACTCCCGGAACCAAGGGATATACCCTGTTGATGAATCAGCCCTCTGCCCCATTAAAACTCAGCTTGTGGAAAGCGGACGGTACACGGAGTTCTGAAATGACAATAGACGCCCCGTTCTTCCACATTGATGTAGATGATGACATCACAAAGGTACAAATTGAGGGCACGGTAGAGCTGTTTGAGATCATTGCGGATAAATAGGCTCACATTAGTCTATATTATGCAAAAATTGTTCTTTTCCTAATTTTAACAAAGGGAATATTCCGTTTTTTACGCACAAGTCCTTATCTTTGTAGCGCTTTTTTCGATTTTATCGGAACATAGCTGTTTTTTTGTATATAGGTTTATTAGTTTATAAGTTTTTAAGTGAAACACTTATAGACTGATAAACCTATAAACTCAAAAACTCATAAACTTAAAACAAATGAGGCAAGTTTCAAAGATACATATATGGATAGCGACCGGATTCGGTTCGGGATTCTCACCCATCGCACCAGGTACGGCCGGGGCTCTGCTGGCTACGGTGTTATGGGGTATCGCATCCCTACTCTTTTCGTTTGATACGGTACAGTTTCTGACGCTGGCATGCGTTATACTATTTACTCTGCTGGGCATCATATCCTCTGCAGCCGTAGAAAAGATCTGGGGGGAAGACCCGTCCAAAGTAGTCATAGACGAGATGGTAGGCGTATGGATTCCGCTTTTGGCCGTGCCGGACAACACCTATAAATATGGCTACGCACTTGCAGCATTTGTCTTGTTCCGCCTGTTGGATATCTTCAAACCTTTAGGCATACGCAAGATGGAGAACTTCAAGGGAGGTGTCGGTATCATGATGGATGATATCCTGGCCGGCATCTATAGTTTCATTGTATTAATCGGAGTAAGATGCATTGCCGGATAAGTAAAATAATGAAACGCCCATTCACCAAGGCCGGCTTTTTCACGTTCATGCGGGCTCAATTCTCCTCACAGATATCCAGTTTGTTTGATTTTGCGGTTACCATCCTCGGCGCAAAACTACTGGACATCTATTATGTCTATGCGACCAGCTTAGGGTCTGTGGCCGGAGGAATCCTGAATTGCTTCATCAATTATTACTGGACCTTCAAGGCGCAGGATTGCAAAAAGAAATATGTCGTCATCAAATACTTTATCGTATGGATGGGGAGTATCTTCCTGAACACCTGGGGAGTCTATCTATTGACCGAATCCATCCAGCGTGTACCGTGGGTACAAGATACGCTTTACCATATCTTTGACGACATATTCATCGTAAGCAAGATTGTGGTTTCCCTGCTGGTCGGCTGGTTCTGGAACTACAACCTGCATCGGTTTTTTGTCTATAAGGATTGTAAGATACGCAGGCCACTCCGGCGGAAAGTTGTGCCTGTAGAGACACCCTCGAAAACTAAAAAACGAAATATTTATGAGCTTCAAGACTTTTAGAGATTGGTTGCAACAGACCATTTACAAGATCATCAATCCCGTTGTACACGGAATGATTAAGATAGGAATTACCCCGAATTTCGTAACGACCACAGGGCTGGTGGGGAATATAGTGGCGGCATGTGTCTTGGTTTACGCCGGACTCTATGCTTCCGACCAAGACTACTCGTTGGTGGGATGGGCCGGTGGAATCATCCTCTTCTCCGGCTTGTTTGACATGATGGACGGCCAGGTCGCACGTATAGGAAATATGAAATCGACCTTCGGGGCACTGTACGATTCGGTGCTCGACCGGTATAGCGAACTGATTACCTTCTTCGGGCTCTGCTCCTACCTGATCATGCATCACCATATCGGCGGATTCATCATCGCGTTTGTGGCACTGATCGGCTCGCTGATGGTCAGCTATGTACGTGCTCGTGCAGAAGGGCTGGACATCGAATGCAAAGTGGGATTGATGCAACGCCCCGAACGGGTAGTGCTGACCGCCCTGGGAGCCTTATGTTGCGGCATTTATGCCCACTTCTCCCGCAATGCCTCATTCGACCCGATATGGATTCTGATCACCCCCCTGTTGTTTGTAGCCATATTCTCAAACATCACGGCATTCGGCCGACTCAGACATTGCTATAAGGTAATGAAGGAAATGAATGAGAATTAAACATGGAAAAGCAAAAAAATCCTATGGCTTTCCCTACAAAGAAAGAGTTCATCCTTGTAGCCTGCGGAACCCTCTTATTTTTCATTCTGACAGGCCTGTTTATCGGCATCCGGGTAGACCATGTCGCCTTGATCGGGCTGTTTCTCGCCCTCTTTTTCGCCAGCGGACCGACTCGGAAGTTGGCCATAGCCCTGATTCCGTTCATGGTTTTCGGAATTTCATACGACTGGATGCGTGTTTTTCCGAACTACGAGGTCAACCCGATCGATGTAAAAGGCCTTTATGAGACCGAAAAAGCCCTTTTCGGCATTCCTGTGAACGGACAGATTCTGACTCCGAACGAATATTTCGCCCTGCATAACTGGAAGGTCATGGACTTCCTTTCGGGAATCTTTTACCTTTGCTGGGTGCCGGTCCCGATGCTTTTCGGTGTATGGCTCTATATCAAAGGCGAACGTGAACTCTATTTGCGCCTGGCACTGGTCTTTCTGTTCGTCAACTTTATCGGATTCGCCGGGTATTACATCCACCCGGCCGCCCCGCCCTGGTATGTCATGCTGCATGGCTTTGAGCCCATACTGAACACACCGGGCGAGACCGCAGGACTGGCCCGTTTTGACGCCGTGACAGGCTTGAATATATTCGGTTCGATATACAGTCGGAACGCCAATGTGTTCGCCGCAGTTCCCTCTTTGCATTCGGCCTACATGATCATGCCCGTCTATTACGCGGTTGTCCGGAAAAGCAATCCGTTGCTTGTCATCCTGCTCTCCGTCATCCTGGTCGGGATATGGTTTACCGCGGTCTATACGGCACATCACTACGTCATCGATGTCCTTTTAGGCATTCTATGCGCCCTATTAGGCCTATTCATCTTTGAAAAAGGGCTACTCCGGATTCCCGGATTCCGCCGGTTTTTCGATACTTATTATCGCTATATCCGATAACACCGGTCCGCATTCCATGCCCCGCAACTCACCCTGCGCCAGCGGATCCGTTTCCGGCTAAAGAGTGAACGAGAATGGCAATAAGGTCGAGACCGAATCTATCACGTGGACATATTCAGCTCCACACAACAGAATCCGCATCGGACGGTTGAAACGTTGCTCCGTTTCGAGCATCACCTGGCAACAAGCCCCACAGGGAGCAATTTGCTCCCTGATCCGGCCATCCTGGCAAGCGATGATGGCCAATGCCACGACCGGCACATCCGGATAAGCGGCACCGGCACTGAACAATGCCACCCGTTCGGCACACAGACCGGAAGGATAAGCGGCATTCTCCTGATTACATCCGAGGATAACCTCGCCATTCTCCAACAAGGCCGCCGCCCCTACGTGAAAGTGCGAATAAGAAGCGTATGCCCGACGGGAAGCCTCAAGCGCTTTCCGGTATAAAACGTTATCCGAATCGCTCAATTCGGAGACCAAATACTCCGAAAATGTAAAATCCTTTGTAATTCTCTTCATATTTCTACCTTTTATGCCCGCAAGATACAGAAAAATATGCTTCTTTTTTGTATGTTTGCAAACGTAATTGAATAATAAATGCTTATGAATGTTATTTTCAGATTCTTATTATGCTTTTTCTGCCTGTTTATCGGGACAGACGGCTGGGGAGAAAACCTGTCGGCTCTTTCTTCGTACCACCGTTATATCCGGAAATACAAGGACTTGGCTATCGAGCAACAACACAAATATAAGATTCCGGCCAGCATCACGTTGGCGCAAGGTTTGCTGGAATCCGGAGCCGGACAAAGTGACCTGGCACGCCGGTCGAACAATCATTTCGGCATCAAGTGCCATGACTGGAAGGGGAAACGTGTTTACCATAATGATGACCGGCGGGGGGAGTGTTTCCGCAAATACAATAACGTGGAGGAGTCCTACGAAGACCATTCCAAATTTCTGGCCCTGCGTTCACGTTATGCCCCCCTGTTCCGCCTGAAAATCACCGATTACAAAGGCTGGGCAAAAGGGTTGCAGAAGTGCGGATACGCGACAGACCGGAAATATGCCAACAAGCTGATCAAGGTCATCGAAGATTACAAGCTCTACCAATACGACTCGGCCAAGAAGAAAAAATCAAAACAAGAGAAAGCTATTGTCCAACATACGATTTACCGGAGCAACGGATTGCTTTATGTCCATGCCAAATCCGGTGATTCGCTGGAAGATATCGCCAAAAGCACGGGCATCAGTGCACGCAAGTTAAGCAAGTACAACGAAATCCCGAAAGATTTCCCGCTTCAGACGGACGATGTCATCTATTTGGAAAAGAAGAAAAAGAAAGCGGACGAATCGCACACCAGACATATTGTACAGGTGGGCGAATCCATGCATAGCATCTCCCAGCAATATGGCATTCAAGTTAAAAGTCTCTATAAATTGAATAAAAAAGACAAAGATTATGTGCCAGCGGAAGGAGATGTCCTAAAGCTAAGGTAAATCAGATAAAAAAGTGTATATTTGCGTCCATAATTAGTAGAAAAATGAGCGATCAACGTTATAATCTGCGCGGAGTATCCGCATCGAAAGAGGATGTTCACAATGCAATCAAGAACATCGACAAAGGTATTTTTCCGAATGCATTCTGCAAAATCATCCCGGATATATTAGGGGGTGACCCGGAATATTGTAACATCATGCACGCTGACGGAGCGGGCACCAAGTCCTCGTTGGCCTATATGTACTGGAAAGAGACCGGCGACCTGTCGGTATGGAAAGGCATTGCCCAGGATGCTTTAATTATGAACATCGATGACCTGCTCTGTGTGGGAGCTGTAGATAATATATTGGTGTCATCGACCATCGGACGTAACAAACTATTGATTCCGGGGGAAGTCATCTCGGCTATCATTAACGGTACAGACGAATTGCTGGCCGAACTGCGGGAGATGGGCGTAGGATGCTATGCCACCGGCGGAGAAACGGCGGATGTAGGCGACTTGGTACGCACCATTATCGTAGACAGTACCGTGACTTGCCGTATGAAACGCGCAGATGTGATTGATAATAAGCATATCCAAGGCGGAGATGTAATCGTAGGTCTCGCCTCGTTCGGGCAGGCTACTTATGAAAAAGAATATAATGGCGGTACCGGTAGTAACGGACTGACCTCTGCCCGTCATGATGTATTCGCCAAGTACCTGGCTCAGAAATACCCGGAAAGCTATGATGCGGCGGTACCGGAAGAACTGGTCTATTCCGGAAAATTGAAACTGACGGATCAGATTGCCGAATTAGGCATAGACGCCGGGAAACTGGTTCTCTCGCCGACCCGCACCTATGCGCCGATCATCAAGAAATTATTGGATCAATTACGCCCGCAAATCCACGGAATGGTACATTGCTCGGGAGGAGCACAGACCAAGGTCATGCATTTTGTCCATAACAAACGAGTGACCAAAAACAACCTGTTCCCGGTTCCCCCACTCTTCCGGATCATTCAAGAACAAAGCGGAACGGATTGGAGCGAAATGTATAAAGTATTCAATATGGGACACCGTATGGAGATTTATATCGCTCCGGAATATGCGGAACAGGTGATTGAAATTTCCAAGAGTTTCAACATTGACGCACGGATTGTAGGCCATGTGGAAGATGCGGACCGGAACGAACTGATTATTGAAAGCGAGAAAGGTCGGTTTACCTATTAATTCAAACAAATGGCAGAAAACAGTTTATTAAATAGATTGGACGGACTTGTAAGCCGCTTCGAAGAGGTCGGTACCTTAATTACCGACCCGGCCGTCATTGCGGACATGAAGCGGTTCGTGAAGCTCAACAAAGAATACCGCGATCTGGAAAAGATTGTACAGGCCCGTAACGAATATGTCAAGGCGCTGGATGGAATAGCCGAGGCCAAACACCTGCTGGAAACGGAACAGGATGCCGAAATGCGCGAGATGGCCCGCGAAGAACTGGACCAGTGCAACGCGCGTATCCCGGCCTTGGAGGAGGAAATCAAGCTCCTGCTTATTCCGGCAGATCCGGAAGATGACAAGAATGCCATTGTGGAGATACGAGGCGGAACAGGTGGGGATGAAGCGGCTATCTTCGCCGGGGATTTATACCGCATGTATGTCAAGTATTGCGAATCCAAAGGATGGAAAATTGCCGTCTCCAGCTTCAACGAAGGGGCCGCCGGTGGGTATAAGGAAATTATCTTCAGCGTAACCGGCGAAAAGGTGTATGGCACCCTGAAGTATGAATCGGGAGTGCACCGGGTACAACGTGTCCCGGCCACCGAGACGCAGGGACGTGTGCATACCTCTGCAGCTACAGTCGCGGTGTTGCCCGAAGCGGACGAGTTTGATGTGGAAATCAATGAGGGAGAAATCAAATGGGACACGTTCCGTTCCGGAGGAGCTGGAGGACAGAACGTCAACAAGGTAGAGTCGGGTGTGCGTTTACGCTATGTCTGGAAAAATCCCAATACCGGAGTCAGCGAGGAAATCCTGATCGAGTGTACCGAAACCCGCGACCAGCCCAAAAACAAAGAGCGAGCCTTGACCCGCCTGCGTTCGTTCATTTACGACAAGGAGCATCAGAAATATATCGATGATATAGCCAGCCGACGCAAGACAATGGTGTCTACCGGAGACCGTTCGGCAAAGATCCGGACATACAATTATCCGCAAGGACGTATCACAGATCACCGTATCAATTATACCTTATATAATCTTTCAGCCTTCATGGACGGAGATATCCAAGACTGCATTGACCACCTGATCGTAGCGGAAAATGCGGAAAGGATGAAAGAATCGGAATTATAAACTAAAACTTAGAGTCATGAACAAGCAACAATTATTTGAGAATATCAAAAAGAAGCAGTCTTTTTTATGTGTCGGACTGGATACAGATATCAAAAAAATTCCGCAGCACTTATTGCTGGAAGAGGATCCGGTATTTGCTTTCAATAAAGCCATTATAGATGCTACGGCCGATTATTGCGTGGCCTACAAGCCCAATATGGCGTTTTATGAGAGCCTGGGCGTACAGGGAATCACCGCTTTTGAAAAGACGGTAAAGTACCTGCGCGAGAATTATCCGGACCAGTTCATCATCGCCGATGCCAAACGGGGCGATATCGGCAATACTTCAGAAATGTATGCCCGCTCATTCTTTGACCATATTAAGGTTGATGCCGTGACCGTGGCGCCTTACATGGGCGAGGATAGCGTAAAGCCGTTCCTGATTTATCCGGAGGCTTGGGTGATTTTATTGGCATTGACCTCCAACAAGGGGTCTCATGATTTCCAGTTGACCGAAGATGCAAACGGAGAACGTCTTTTCGAGAAGGTTTTGAAAAAATCACAAGAATGGGCTTCGGATGAACAAATGATGTATGTGGTAGGCGCTACACAAGGAAAGATGTTCCTGGACATCCGCAAGCATGTTCCCCAGCATTTCTTGCTGGTTCCGGGAGTCGGAGCACAAGGCGGTAGCCTGAAAGAGGTTGCCGAATATGGCATGAACAATCAGTGCGGCTTATTGGTTAATTCATCAAGGGCCATCATATATGTTGACAAGAGCGAGAATTTTGCGTCCGCTTCTCGTGAAGCCGCTAAGGCGGTACAACAAGAAATGGCGGGCTATTTAAAAGATAAAGGAATTATTTGATACAAAAAAAGAATCTGGCAATGGAGTTTTCAGCCCAACAAATAGCAGGCTTTTTAAATGGAACCATCGAAGGAGATCCCGATGTAAAAGTGTATAATTTCTCAAAAATAGAGGAAGGTAAACCAGGTACACTGACTTTTTTGGCGAATCCGAAATATGAACATTATATTTACACCACAAAAGCCAGCGTTGTATTAGTGAATGAGGATTTCTCGCCCACCGAGCCTATCCCCTCTACCGTTATCCGGGTACCCAACGCCTATGCGGCATTGGCTATCCTATTGAATATTGTAGAGCAGCACAAGCATAAACAGCACGTGGGCATAGATTCTACCGCATTTATCTCTCCTTCCGCCCAAATAGGCGAAAATGAGTATATCGGCCATTTCGCCTACATCGGAGAAAATGCCAAGATCGGGAAGAATTGCCGAATCTATCCTTATGCTTATGTAGGTGACAACGTCACCATCGGCGATAATTGTATCCTTTATCCGCACGTGACGATTTATGAGGGTTGTGTGGTGGGCAATCATTGTATCCTTCATGCGGGTGCCGTTATCGGAGCCGACGGATTCGGGTTCGCTCCGGAAGGTGAGTTATACAAGAAAATTCCTCAATTGGGTAATGTCATCTTAGAAGATGAAGTAGAGATTGGAGCCAATACAACGATTGACCGTGCCGTTATGGATTCGACAATTATCCATAAAGGGGTAAAGCTGGATAACTTGGTACAAATTGCCCATAACGTAGAGGTAGGTGAAAATACCGTTATGGCAGCCCAGGTAGGTATTGCCGGTTCTACAAAAATAGGAAAACATTGTATGTTCGGAGGGCAGGTCGGCCTGGCCGGGCATATCAAAATAGCCGACCATGTTACGTTCGGTGCACAATCTGGAGTGATCAGTGATATCAAAGAGGCGACTACCCTGTTGGGGGCTCCGGCAATCCACGCCAAAGATTTCATGCGCTCAAGCGCCATCTTCAACCGATTGCCGGAAATGTACCGTACGATGGGGAATTTACAACGAGAAATAGAAGAATTAAAAAAGTTAATCAATAAAGAATAAGGGATT
>ERZ857521.2583-NODE-2583-length-17074-cov-3.256067_pt1 | contig 17074 bp, 13 predicted proteins | sample MGYA00519701_ERZ857521 | MGnify/ENA primary metagenome ERZ857521 (study PRJEB31778, sample SAMEA3449346) | human gut metagenome | biome: human gut; feature: human-associated habitat; material: faeces | place: United Kingdom | collected 2010/2012 ...
TGGTCATCGCCACGGCGTTGCTGGTGCTGGGGGCCATGCTGGCCCTGTGCCGTCTGCCGGTAGGGACAGTCATCGTCTCCCCCGTAGTGGGGCTGTCCTTCACCTTTGGCGGCTTCCAGCGGCTCTATGGGCTGGTGGTGTGCTTCATGTGGCTCATCTGCGCCATGCTGTCGCCCCAGTATTTCCGGGGCCATCACCACCTGCGGCGGTACTATTTCTTCTTTCTCATTTGCCTGAGCTTCACACTGGGCGTGTTCCTGTCGGCGGATCTCAAGACCACCTTCCTGTTCTTCGAGCTTATGAGCCTCGGTTCCTATGTGTGGGTGGTGCAGGAGGAGACGCCGGAGGCGCTGGACGCCGGAAAGACCTATCTGACCATCGCCGTTCTGGGTGGTCTGGTGACGCTGATGGGCCTGTTCCTGCTCCAGCATCTGACGGGGACGCTGATGCTGTCGGAGCTGAAGGCGGCCTGCGCCGCCGTGACGGACCGCACGTCCCTGTGGTGGGCGGCTCTGTGCGTGTTCTTCGGCTTCGCCGCCAAGGCGGGCGTATTCCCGCTGCACATCTGGCTGCCCAAGGCCCACCCGGTGGCCCCGGCCCCCGCCAGCGCTCTGCTGTCGGGTGTGCTGACTAAGGCGGGTATTTTCGGTATTCTGGTCGTCACCGTCTACCTGCTGCCGGGCAGCCGCAGCTGGGGCGTTCTGGTGCTGATACTGGGCTGCATCACCATGGTGCTGGGCGCCGTGATGGCGGTGTTCTCCACCAACCTCAAGTACATTCTGGCCTGCTCCTCCCTGTCCCAGATCGGGTTCATTCTGGTGGGCGTGGCCATGCTGACCCTGTTGGGGGAGCACAACGCTCTGGCCGCCCACGGTACGGTGCTGTATATGCTGAACCACTCGCTGGTGAAGCTGACCCTGTTTCTCTTTGCCGGTGTGGTGTATTACAACACCCACCAGCTGGATCTGAACCGCATCCGTGGCTTCGGGCGGGGCAAGCCCCTGCTCCACGGGCTGTTCCTGTGCGGAGCCTGCTCCCTGGCCGGTATCCCCGGCTTTCTGGGCTACATCAGCAAAACGCTGGTCCACGAGGCCGTAGTAGAGCTGGCGGTGGAGACCGGCAGCTCCGCCATCACGGCGGTGGAGTGGCTGTTCCTGTTGTCCGGCGGATTGACGGTGGCCTATCTCACCAAGATCTATGTGGCGGTATTCTGGCAGAAGGCCCCGGCAGATGCCCACGCCGCCTCCCGGCGCTGGGGAACGCCCCTCTCCGTGGCGGCGCTGATGCTGGCAGCGATACCGCTGCCGATGCTGGGTCTGCTGCCCCATAGGCTGTCGGAGAAGCTCGCCGCCGCTACCCTCTCCTTCACCGGCGGTCATGATTTCTCCCATGCCGTCCACTATCTGGCTTGGGCGAACCTCAAGGGCGTGGTCATCTCCCTGTCCATCGGTATGCTGGTATACTTCCTGCTGATCCGGCCCCTTCTCACGGAGCGTCGGGACGGCGAGATTCGCTACCGCTCCCTTTGGCCGGCATGGCTCAGCTTGGAGGAGAGCGTCTACAAGCCCCTCTTCCGGTGGCTCATCCGGGTGCTGATGACCCTGTGCCGGATGGTGTGCGACCTGCTGGACCTACTGGTGCTGGTGATGCGCCGCACTCTGCTGCGGGATACCCGTGACCACGTGCGCCGCTCGCCCCATAGCTCCGTGGTGCGGGCCATGTCCCACAACAGCAAGTACTCCCAAGAGGAGACGGCGGATCACGTAGGCACTGTGCTGGACGCCTTCCAGCGGATGGAGGGAAGTCTCTCCTTTGCCCTGCTGATGGCGTGTCTGGGTCTGTGCCTGATCCTGCTGTGCCTCATCCTCCACGTGTTCGGATAAGCAAAAAGCCCCCGCAGGAAACGGAAGCGTTTCCTGCGGGGCTTTTGTATGCTCACTTACTTTTCGTGAAAGCGGACGGCAGCCAGTACGGCGGTCTTGCCGTCGGGCTTCCGCACCGCCATGCGACAGATGCTGCCCTCCCGGCGGCAGAGAACCGACAGCTCCTCCCCCTCGAAGCAGGGAGCGGCATAGTGGATCTCCATGGAGGCGATTTCCCCGCCTGCCAGCACGCTGGCCGGGAAGCAGTCCAGCAACAGCCGCACATAGGCCACATTGTTCATGTGGCGGCCCATGTCGATGTCCGTGGAGCGCACCGTATGCCGCTGCACCAGCTCCTCCGGCAGCAGGTCGTCCCGGAACCGGGCGGGGGCCTCCGTGATGCCCTCCCGCTCCACAAAGGGGAAATCCTCCGGGAAGCCAGACTGGGCAAAGGGAATGAGCCGCCCCTTCTCCCCCAGCACCGCCCACTGGGTGCGGCCCAACGCCAGCAGCTGATCTCCCTGCCGCAGGCTGTAGCTGCGGAAGCAGCGCAGGGATCTCCCCTCGCAGTGCTCCGGCCATGTGGCCGCCGTCACCTCCTGCGCCAGAGCGGGCCACCGGAAAAAGTCCACCCGGCTGTGGAGCGTCAGCCAGAAGGCACCACGCCGGGCCATGGCTGCACCGCCTACGCCGATGCGCTCGGCGTGTTCTGCGGCAATGGCCTGAAACATGGTGAAGGCCGCCAGCGGCGACATCCGGGCCGATGCCCCGCAGTAGTCCGGGGACAGGGTGAAGTTCTTCTCAAAAAAGCCTTGCAGTTGGGTCATAACGCACCTCCGGGGAAAATGTTTTTTAGTATCATACCACATTTTCCCATTTCCGGCAACCCGCCGAAAAAGCAGCCTCCTCCGCCTGTAAGGCGGAGGGGGCTGTTTTCAGGTTATGTGGCGGAAGAAGATCAATCCTCACGCTTCTTGGCGGAGAGCACCAGCACAGCGGTCACAGACAGGGTCGCTGCCATGACCCACACGGTAACGGTCATGCCATCGCCGGTCTCCGGAGACTGGGTATCCTTGCCGGCATCGGGCTTGGTATCCGGGTTGGGGGTGGGCTCAGGCGTCTCGCCGGACTCCACGTTGAAGTCGGTACCCAAGAGCTTACTGTAAATGGCGTTGGTAGCCAGACGGTAGTCGTCGGTCTGGTGGGCCTTGTTGGTGATGCTGGTGCAGAACACCGTCATATCCAGCCCGTTGGCCCGATCGTCGATGGCCACGGCATGGCCCTTCAGGCCCGCCTCGGGATCGTCGATGCCGTTCCACCAGCCGGCCTTGTAGAAGTCATCCTCGCTGCTGGCCCGCATGAGCACGGTGGCCTCCTCCGGGTAAGCGGAAATGATGGAGCCGCCCTTGGTGTAGGTGGCAGAATATCTGAGCGACGACGAAGATGCCTTTGCCGAGCTGCTGGCCAGAAAGACCGACAAGGAGGTTTTGAAGGAACAAAAGCACTTTGAGGAGGAACTGCAAAAGGCGATGACCCGGAACGATATCGTTTCCCGGCTCTATGAAAAGCTCTATGAGGACAATGCAATCGGAAAGGTCAGTGATGAGTGGTTTATGCAGATGGATTACCTGACAGCGCCGCTGCTGCGAGAACTGATCGACCACATTGATGTGTTTGAAACAGAGGGAACCGGCAAGAATCGTACCCAGCGGATCGTGATCTACTACCGCTTTGTTGGCTATGTGGAGATCCCGGCTGCGCCGAGGCATCCGCATTACAAAGCGGACACCCGCCAAGGAGTCGCCGTCGAATACCTCACTGAGCCGAAAACAGCATAATGAAAAAGAGCAGGCCACCGCCTGCTCCGTACATCAAACCGTATCAGAATAGAAAAATCGAGTGGTCATAAGTGAAATCCCTTATGACCACTCGATATGCAAGAGAATGACTAAAAGGCACATATAGTATGGTAAAACGACTAAAAGTATACCAACATAAAGACTATATCAAATACTATTATGCACGTTTAATGTCTCGCACTTGGTAATTGGGATATTTAGCCATAAATCTTGCCAAAGCTATAGATTCGGTAGTAGCATGCACATGTGTGGTGCCATGATTATGGTAAACAATCCACAAAACAGCGTTGCCCTCATAAGATGTAAAACCGTCTGCCATTCTTTTTCACCTCCTTTGATATGTTTTTTCAGTCTACACTATATATATGTTATATTTATAGTGTATCGTATTCACCATGCAAAGTCAACTGTTCGATAAGGATTTTGTGTGTTTTCCGAGTGTTTTTCTAACAGCCCCAAATTATAATGTTCAAACCCCGCTGTCTGCGCCTTTTGTTCGTTATTTGCAGAAATATAAAACGAACAAAAGTACACCAGTATTTTTGTGGTTTTCGAGCATAACAATAGAGCTGGAGCAGCATTTTTAGCCACTCCGACTTCATATTTCATGTAATTTTCCTTGATTTAGTGCAATTTTAGCGCAAAAGCACCCCCAAATATGAAAAAACGAACTTTTATCCGGTAGACAAAAGTTCGTTTTTTCGTGGTGCGCGAGGCGGGACTTGAACCCGCACGCCCGTAATGAGCACTAGAACCTGAATCTAGCGAGTCTGCCAATTCCACCACTCGCGCATATCCATATGAAGTTTGAAAAAAAGAATGGTGCGCGAGGCGGGACTTGAACCCGCACGCCCGTAATGAGCACTAGAACCTGAATCTAGCGAGTCTGCCAATTCCACCACTCGCGCATATCCGTTCTTCTTTTTTTCACCGCAGGAGAGGGATGGTGCGAGTGATGGGACTTGAACCCACACGTCCAATCGAACACAAGCACCTCAAGCTTGCCTGTCTGCCTATTCCAGCACACTCGCAAATGAGTCCCTCAACCGGCGACTTGTTTATTATATCATTTTGTTCGATTTTGTCAAGAGCTTTTCCCAACTTTTTTATTTTGGCAAGTTGTAATATGTATTTTGACAGGTGGTACCTGTCGAAATACAGGGTCGGATCAAGGCCCAGAAGATATGGAGGTACATCCAATGGAAGAAAAGGTATTTATATCGGCACCTCTTAACTGCCTCCGATGCCTGCCGTGTAGTCCCCTCCTGCGGCAGTCAAGCTGCCGTCAGGCGTGCTATTATCCTGAATAACGAGCCAATCTGTATTCATCTTCTGTACCCACAGCATTTGGTTTTCCGCTTTGATTGCTTCCGTTACGCCTTCCTTTTCGGCGAGTTCTTTTACCAGCCGAGGGAACATTTCCTCTGCCTGTCGGTCAATGTCGGTAAGATAACTGTTCAGCTTGCCGCTTGTCAGCAGAATGTAGTAACACACCCTGTGATACTGCTTCAGATACCGCAAATGCCGCTGTCCCCATACGCCGATATACGCCGTTCTTTCTTCGGGCAGTTTCAGGCAGGGAAGATCGTAATCACCCTGCAATTCATACCAAAGCCCGTTTTTCTCGTTATAAATGTACTTGTCCATCTTGTAATCCTTCAATAGGATTGATTTTACCTACAATCCAATCATTCCGGCCGATTACAAAAGCAAAGGGAGAGGACTTCCTTACGAAGCCTCTCCCTTGGGACAGTCCTTGCTTTTTATGTAAACTCTCGCTTACTTGTTGCTCAGATACTCGTCGATGGACTTGGCGCCCAGCTTACCGGCACCCATAGCCAGAATGACGGTGGCAGCACCGGTAACGGCATCGCCGCCGGCATACACGCCCTGACGGGAGGTCAGGCCATCCTCGTTGACGATGATACCGCCCTTCTTGTTGACCTCCAGGCCCTTGGTGGTGGACTTGATTAGGGGGTTGGGGGTGGTACCCAGAGACATGATGACAGCGTCCACATCCAGCTCGAACTCGCTGCCCTTCTTCTCCACGGGACGACGGCGGCCGGAAGCATCGGGTTCACCCAGCTCCATCTCCACGCAGGTCATGGACTTGACGCAGTCCTGCTCGTCGCCGTTGATCTGAACGGGGTTATTGAGAGTCTTGAAGATCACGCCCTCCTCGATGGCGTGCTCCACCTCCTCGTGACGGGCGGGCAGCTCCTCCATGCCACGGCGATACACCACGTACACGTCAGCGCCCAGGCGCTTGGAGCAGCGAGCGGCGTCCATAGCCACGTTGCCGCCGCCTACCACAGCCACCTTCTTGCCCTTCAGATCCATGATGGGGGTATCGGAATCCTCACGATAGGCCTTCATCAGGTTGATACGGGTCAGGAACTCGTTGGCGGAATACACACCCTTCAGGTTCTCACCGGGGATGTGCATGAACATGGGCAGACCGGCGCCGGAGCCAACGAACACGGCCTCGAAGCCGTTCTCCTCCATCAGCTCATCGATGGTGATGGTGCGGCCTACCACGATGTTGGTCTCCACCTTCACACCCATGGCCTTCAGGCCGTCCACTTCCTTCTGCACGATGCTCTTGGGCAGACGGAACTCGGGGATGCCGTACACCAGCACGCCGCCGGCCAGATGCAGAGCCTCATACACGGTGACCTCATAGCCTTTCTTGGCCAGATCGCCGGCGCAGGTCAGGCCCGCAGGGCCGGAGCCAACCACGGCCACCTTGTGACCGTTGGACTGGGGCTTTTCAGGAGCCTCGGTGCTGTGGGCGTTGTGCCAGTCGGCCACAAAGCGCTCCAGACGGCCGATGCCCACGGGATCGCCCTTCTTGCCACGGACGCAGTGCATCTCGCACTGGCTCTCCTGCGGACAGACACGGCCGCAGACGGCGGGAAGGGAGCTGGTCTGATGGATCACCTGATAGGCGCCCTCATAGTCCCGCTCCACGATCTTGGCGATGAACTCCGGGATGCGGACGTTGACGGGGCATCCGTTGACGCAGGGATGGTTCTTGCAGTTCAGGCAGCGGGCCGCCTCGTCCAGAGCCTGCTCCTCGGTGTAGCCCAGAGCCACCTCGAGGAAATTCTTATTCCGGACATTGGGGTCCTGAGAGGGCATTTCGTTCTTATCCAAACGCATATTGATCTTTGCAGCCATCTTACTTTACCTCCTGCTTGAACAGATTGCAGACTTCCTCGTGCTTATGCACCTCGAAATCATGATACATCTGGTTGCGCTTGACAGCCAGATCCCAGTCCACCAGCTGACCGTCGAAGTCGGGGCCATCCACGCAGGCGAACTTGGTCTCGCCGCCCACGGTCAGACGGCAGCCGCCGCACATACCGGTACCGTCGATCATGATGGGGCTCATGGAGACGGTGGTGGGTACGCCGTAGGGGGCCGTGGTCTTGCAGACGAACTTCATCATGACCATGGGGCCGATGGCAAAGATCTCATCATACTGATTGCCGGCGTCCAGCAGCTCCTTCAGTGCCTCGGTAACAAGACCCTTCTGGCCATAGGAGCCGTCGTCGGTGCAGACCTTCATCACGGAGGATACGGCCTTGAACTTATCCTCCAAGATCACCACGTCTTTGCTCTTGAAGCCCACTACAGCGTGGACCTCAGCACCGCAGTCGTGGAACTTCTTCAGAACGGGGTAGGCAATGGCGCAGCCCACGCCGCCGCCGACAACGCAGACCTTTTTCTTACCCTCGGTCTCGGTGGGCTTGCCCAGAGGACCCACAAAGTCATGCAGATAATCGCCCTGCTGCTTGTGGCTCAGCTTCTCGGTGGTTGCGCCCACGGTCTGCACGATGATGGTGACGGTCCCCTTCTCACGGTCATAGTCGTGGATCGTGATGGGGATACGCTCGCCGTTCTCGTCCACACGCAGAATGATGAACTGACCGGGCTGGGCCTTCTTGGCCACCATGGGTGCCTCGATCTCGTACAGGATCACAGTGGGCTTCAGCGCTTCCTTCGTTACGATACGATACATGGATGTTCCTTCTTTCCTCAAAAGTCATGGCTTGTTACGTTCCATGGGCACACACGGAACTCCTCACCCGTGTGTGCTCGTCTTATTTTATCACATCCGCCCATGGTTCGTCAAATATTTCCTTGCACTTTCCCTTTTTCATGCAAGGGCATGGTGCAGCGTCACCTGTCCCCGGTCGATATCCACCAGATGCTCCTCCTTCATTTTCCGCAGCTCCCGCATCATGGCACTGCGGTCGGCGGAGATATAGTCCGCCAGAGCACTGAGGGTAAAGGGCAGATGAAAGCTGCCGCAGTCGTCGCCGCCGGTCTGAAGGCCGAAGTAGCACAGCAGTTTCTCCCGGATGCTGCGGCGGCTCAGAACCTCCACCCGCTCGGAGAGGGCGGCGGCCTTGCCGGTCATGATATGGAACATATTCTCCACCAGTCGGCTGTGATGAGTGCAGGCCTTTTCGCATCGCCGGGTCAGATGCTCGGCGCTCATGAACCACACCCGGCACGACTCCGCCGCCACCACCGTGATGCTGTCCCCGGCCACATTTTCGAACATCAGCATCTCTCCGAACACGCTGCCTGTGGGCAGATGCTCCAGAATGGTGCGTCCCCCCTGCCGGTCGATGCGCTGGATGACGGCGCTGCCGGCGGTCAGAAGCCCCAGCTCTCCCCGGCCCTCGCTGATGTCATAAATCACGGTGTCGGCCCGGAAGCGCTCCTCCCGGACGCCGAAGCACACCCGCATCTGCTCTACCTCATCGGGGCTGATGCCCTCAAGGATCGGTATGTTCTCCACAGGGGACCTCCTTTCCCGCTGCCGCCATGCGGCGATCCCGCCGCCCGCCGATGATCGTATAGATGATGACATAGGCGATGGCGCCCACCACCAGGGCCGCCACCACATCGATGAAGGCGTGCTGCTTGACAAAGAGTGTGGAGCAGATGATGATGACGCCCCATATGTCTGCGAAAGTGCGCCATCCGGTGCGCCGCAGTCCCGGCGTCCGGTGAACGGCATAGAGGGCGTCCAGCACCCCCAGCACATGGACGCTGGGCAGCACATTGGTGTTGGTGTCCAGATTGTAGGTGTTCTGGAGGAGCCACGTGCAGAAGTTGTGGTGCTCCATCACCGCCGGGCGCAGGTCCTGTCCGTTGGGTACCAGCGCACAGAAGATGGTGGCAAACCCAAAGGTCAGCATGATGCTCCACATATACCGCCGGAAGCCCTCGGCATCCTTGACGATCAGGTAAAGGCCCAGCGCCAGCAGAAGAAAGCTCCACGAGTCATAGGGAATGACAAAGTACTCGCAGAAGGGGATGTATTCATCGATGAAGGTCTGGGTGGCCCAATAGTTGTCGGTGATGAAGTGCTCAATAAGGAAAAAGCCCCCCAGATACACCGGCAGATACAGGCCCCACCACATATGGGGGTGGTCCTTGATGAAGGTCTTGATGGTCTGCATAAGAATCCTCCTGATTTCAACAATTTTTCCGTGAGGGGCATTATAGCATAGCCCCGCCCAAAAAGGAAGTGTTCCTGTGATATAAGTCACAATTATTTTACAAATCCATTTCCCGGTTGCGGCGGCGGCAGATTTCGAGTATAATAGATATGTTATAAATGAAAAGATATGGAGGAATCCCCATGATCCTGCAAAAGAAAGAGGAGCTGGCCAACCGCCAGCTGCGCCTGACCATCACCGTGGAGCGTGATGCGTGGGAGAAGGCCCTGAACGACGCCTATCAGGAGGTCAAGGCCCTGTACCCTGTGGAGGGCTACGCCGTGGGCAAGGCTCCCCGTGAGGCGCTGGAAAAGGCATACCGCCACGATCTGTTCTATCAGGAGGCGGTGAACGAGACCTTCCCCGCCGCACTGGTGGAGGCCATCGCCTCCGAGGACATCCAGATCGCCGCCCCTCCCGCCCTGAACGTGGAGACCATCGGCCCAGACGGCTACACCTTCACCGCCCTCATCGACCTGTATCCGGAGGTGAGGCTGGGTCAGTACAAGGGCCTGTCCGCCCCGTGGGAGAATGCCGAGCTCTCCGACGATGACACCAACGAGGCCATCCAGCGTTTCCTGACGGAGCATCTGGTGGAGCAGGAGCAGGACCGGGCCGCCATGGGCGACGAGGTCACTCTGGACTTTGAGGGCTTCGTGGACGGCGTACCCTTCGAGGGTGGCAAGGGCGAAGGCTATCCCCTGCTGCTGGGCAGCGGGATGTTCATCCCCGGCTTCGAGGAGCAGGTGGCGGGCATCCGCCCGGAGGAGGAGCGGGATGTCCACGTCACCTTCCCCACCCAGTACGTGCCGGAGCTGGCGGGCAAGGATGCCACCTTCCACGTCAAAGCCCACCGCATCGTCCGGCGGAGCCTGCCCCAGCTGACGGACGCCTTTGCACAGGAGCAGGGCTTCGAGGACGTGTCCCATCTGCGCCGCAGCATCATGGAGCAGGCCATCCTGCAAAAGCAGCAGGCTGCCTCCAACACCTTTGCCGAGGCCCTGATGCAGCAGGTGGTGGCGGGCATGGAGGTACAGCTGCCCGACTCCATGGTGGAGAGTCAGCTCACCGGCATCCTTCAGGAGCTTCAGCAGCATCTGGAGAGTCAGGGTGCTTCTCTGTCTGACTACCTGCAAGCGGCGCAGCTGACCATGGAGGATCTGCGGGATCACGCCCGTGAAAACGCCGTGGCCGCTGCCCGGTATGAGCTGGCCATGACGGAGATCGCCCGTCAGGAGGGCATCACCGTCACCGAGGAGGAGCTGGAAGAGAAGTATCGGGAGATGGCCGCCCTCTACGGCATGACCGTTCCCCAGCTGCGGGAGCAGGTGCCTCCCGCCCGGCTCCAGCACGATCTGAAGCTGGCCAAGGCCCGTGCCGTTGTGGTGGACTCCGCCCTGCGGAAGTAACTCCCCTGCAAAGCCTTCTCCCGCAGAAGCCCCCATAGGGTAAAAAAGCACTCCCGGAGGATGCAAATGCGTCCTCCGGGAGTGCTTTTTTCAGTTCCGGTGCTTACTTCTTATACGGCACGTGCCAGATGGTATCGGCATAGTCCGCCACCGACCGGTCGGCGGAGAAGATTCCGCTGCGGGCGATGTTGTGCAGGCTCATGCTGTTCCACCTCTCCCGATCCCGGTAGGTGTCCGTCACCCGCTGGGAGGCGGCACAGTAGGAGGCAAAGTCCGCCAGCAGCAGATACTGATCCGCCGGGCAGTCCACGCCGAACAGCAGCCGCTGGTACAGATCCTCATAGCTGACGCCGTCCCGGAACCCGGCCTTCAGCTGATCCAGCACCCGGCGCAGCACCGGGTCACGTGTATACAGCAGATACGGGTCGTAGCCCCGGCTCATGTGGGAGGCCTCCTCCGCCGTCAGGCCAAAGAGGAACATATTCTCGTCCCCCAGCACCTCGTGCATCTCCACGTTGGCACCGTCCAGCGTGCCGATGGTCAGTGCGCCGTTCATCATAAACTTCATGTTGCCGGTGCCGCTGGCCTCCTTGCCGGCGGTGGAGATCTGCTGACTCACCTCGCTGGCGGGCATCAGCATCTCCGCCATGGAGACCCGGTAATTCTCCAGAAATACCACCTGCAGCTTCCCCTTGCAGATGGGGTCGTTGTTCACCTGATCCGCCAGAGAGTTGATGAGACGGATGATGCGCTTGGCTACGGCATAGCCGGGAGCGGCCTTGGCGCCAAAGAGGAAGGTCTGTGGTGGGAAGTCCATGTCCGGGTCGTCCTGCAGCTGCTGGTACAGGGCGATGATGTGCAGTACGTTCAGCAGCTGTCGCTTATACTCATGGAGCCGCTTCACCTGCACGTTGAAGATAGCGTCCGTGTTCAGCTGCACCCCTTGCTGTCGGTGGGCCCACCGGGCAAAGGTCTCCTTGTTGCAGCGCTTGATCTCCTCCAGCCGGGCCAGCACCGCCCCATCCTCAGCATAGGGGTCCAGTTCCTGCAAATGGCCCGCATGGGTCAGATAACCGTCCCCGATGAGCTCCCGGATCAACCCGTCCAGACCGGGGTTGATCTGGCTGAGCCAGCGGCGATGATCCACGCCGTTGGTGACGTTCTTGAACTTCTCCGGCTCCATTCGGCAGGCGTCCCGGAACACATCATGGCGCAGGATATCCGAGTGCAGCGCGGACACGCCGTTGATGGCCATACCGCCGGCGATGCAGAGGTTGGCCATCCGCACCACGCCGTCCCAGATGACCGCCATCTTGGCGGTCTTTTCGGGGTCGTGATAGAAGCTCTCCACCTTCTCCTGCCAGCGGCGGGCGATCTCCTGCAGGATCTGCCACACACGGGGCAGCAGCGTCTCGAACAGCTGCTGGGGCCAGCACTCCAGCGCCTCCGCCAGTACCGTGTGGTTGGTGTAGGCCACGGAGTGGGTGGTAATGTGCCACGCCTCGTCCCAGGAAAGGCCCGCATCGTCCACCAGAATACGCATCAGCTCCGGGATCACCAGCGCCGGATGGGTGTCGTTGATCTGGATGACGTTCTTCTCGTGGAAGTTTTTCAGGGTGCCGTAGGTCTGGATGTGCCGCCGTGTGATGGACTGCATGGTGGCCGAAACGAAGAAATACTGCTGCTTCAGCCGCAGGGACTTGCCCTCATAGTGGTTGTCCTCCGGATACAGCACCTTGGAGATGACGTCCGCCATGGCCCGCTCCTCCCCGGCCCGCAGGTACTGCCCCTCGCTGAACAGCTTCATGTCGATGGGCTTGGGACTCTTGGCGTCCCACAGCCGGAGGGTGTTCACCTGCTGGGTGTCGTACCCGGCGATCTCCATGTCGCACGGCACCGCCAACACACGGGTATAGTCCTCATGCACCACCATCAGGTGGCCGTTATCCCATCGGGTGCGGACCTTGCCGCCGAAGTGGACCTCCTCCGTCTCCTGCGGCTTGGGCATGAGCCACGCATCGCCCAGATTCTTCCAGTCGTCGGGCAGCTCCACCTGCTGGCCGTCCACGATCTTCTGCTTGAAGATACCCAGCTCGTAGCAGATGGAGTAGCCGGTGGCGGGGATCTCCAGCGTGGTCATGCTGTCCAGATAGCAGGCCGCCAGACGGCCCAGACCGCCGTTGCCGAGACCGGCATCCGGCTCCATGTCGAAGATGTCCGCCGCCTTGAAGCCCAGCGCCTCCACGGCCTGCGTCAGCGGCTCCAGCAGCTCCAGATTGTAGGCATTCTTCATCAGGCTGCGTCCCATGAGAAACTCCATGGACATATAGTGGACCTTCCGCTTCTCCTGACTGTCCACCTCCTCACGGGTACGCACCCCCCGCTCGGCCATGATATCCCGCAGCACCAGAGCGCAGGCCTTCATGATCTCTCCGTCGGTGGCCTGCTTCTCCGTGCAGCCGTAGTTCAGCCGCAGCTTCTGCACGATGGCCTCCTGCAATGTTTCCTTCGTATAAGTCATAGATATCCTCCTGTATTGCATCCGGGACTTACCGCCCCAGCAGCTTTCCATAAATATTCCGGTAGGCCCCGGCGCTGCGATCCCAGCTGAAATCGCCCTCCATGCCCCGCCGCCGCACCATGCGGAAGCCCTCTGCATCGCCGTGGTACAGGCCCACCGCCTGCCCGATGGTGTCCAGCATGGCCCCGGCGTCGTAGGCGGCAAAGACATAGCCGTTGCCGTCGGGCTGCCCCACCTGACAGGACCGGACGGTGTCGTTGAGACCGCCGGTCTGCCGGACGATGGGTACAGCGCCATAGCGCATGGCGATCATCTGCGACAGGCCGCAAGGCTCGCTCTTAGAGGGCATCAGAAACAGGTCGCTGCCGGCATAGATGCGGCGGGATAAGCCTTCGTTGTAGCCGATCCAGGCACACAGCCGTCCCGGATAGCGGTTCTGAGCGTGGCGGAAGAAATTCTCATATCCACCGTCACCGCTGCCCAGCACCACCAGCTGACAGCCGGTGGCCATGATGCCATCCAGCGCCTGACACACCAGATCCACGCCCTTGTGTCCCACCAGCCGGGTCACCATAGAGAGGACCGGCGTCCCCTCCTCCTGAGCAAGGCCCAGCTCCTGCTGAAGTGCCGCCTTGCATAAGGTCTTCCCCTCCGACTCCGCCGCCGTGTATCGGGCGGGCAGATTGGGGTCGCACTCCGGGTCATAGCTCACCATATCGATGCCGTTGAGCACGCCGGAGAATTTCCACTGGATGCTGCGCACCACGCTGTCCAGTCCGGCGGCATAGGCGCTCTCCCGCAGCTGGGCGGCGTAGGTGGGGCTGACGGTGGTCACGGCGTCCGCCGTCACCATGGCCCCCTTCATGAGGTTCACGCACCCATCCATCTGTAGAACGCCGCTCTCGTACCAGTCTCCCCGGTTCAGGCCGAAAAGATCCTCCACCGTGTCGGCGCCGTACTTGCCCTGATACTCGATGTTGTGAATGGTGAACACGGTGGAAACGTTTTCAGCCACAGTTTTCAAGTAAATCGGCACCAGTGCAGTCTGCCAGTCGTTGCAGTGAATCACCTCCGGCCGCCACTCCAGCATGGGAAGCACCGACACCACCGCCTTGGAAAAGAAGGCAAACCGCTCTCCGTCGTCCATCTGGCCATACAGCGCCCCACGGCGGAAGTACCGCTCGTTATCCAGAAAATACCAGACGACGCCCCGATACTCCAGCGAGAACAGGCCGCAGTACTCATGCCGCCACGCCAGGTCCACATAGGTATAGCCGTGCCAGCGCATTTTCTCTCTCCATGCGTCCGAAACTTGCCCGTACAGCGGCAGGATCACCGCCGCACGATCCCCACCGGCAGCCACCGCCGGCGGGAGACTTCCCAGCACATCCGCAAGACCTCCGGTCTTGCAGAAGGGAGCCGCCTCGCTGGTCACATATAAGATATCCATGCCGTTACCTCCTTGTGTCCCCTCCCCGCAGCCTGCGGGGAGGGACGTAATTCGTTTATACGGTGGCGTTGCGGGCCACCACCACAGGATAGCTCTCGTCTCCAATGAGGGTGCGTCCCTCCCGGATGGTCACAGCCTTGTCGGCAATGACGCAGCGCAGGGTGGCATCCTTTTTCACCACCGTGCCCTTAAAGAGCACGCAGTTCTCCACCTGCGCTCCCTTCTCTACCCGGACACCCAGAAACAGAATGCAGTTTTTCACGCTGCCCTGAATATCGCAGCCATCGGCAATGAGGGAGTTCTCGCACACCCCGGCAGGGTCCAGATACGCCGGAGGCGCATCGTTCTCCTTGGCCAGAATGGGGCGCCGGGGATCAAACAGCAGCCGCCGCTGCGCCGGATCCAGCAGCTCCATGCTGCGGCGGTAGTAGGTCTGTACCGTATCGATGCGGGCGGCATACCCCTGCCACACATAGGCGTGCAGATGCAGCCGATCCTTCTGATCCTGTAAAATGTGGTGGCGGAAGCTGTACCGGTTGTGGGCCATGCACTCCTCCACCAGCTGCACCAGCAGCTCCCGCCGCAGGATGCACACGTTCAGGCAGCGGTAACCCGCCGGGGTGTGGACGTCGTAGGCCACATCCACGATGCGGCCCTGTTCATCCATCTCCAGATAGGTATCGCTGGGGTCGCCGGGCTCCGCCGTACAAACCTCCGTCAGGTCGGCCCCGGAGGCGATGTGCTCCTGCAATACCTGCTCCAGCGGCAGATTGATGACCAGATCGCTGTCCGCCAGCACCACATACTCCTGCCGGATCTCCCGTAGGTACTCCAGCACGCAGCCCAGCGCCTCCACCTTCCCCCGGAAGCGTCCGGCGGAGGTGCGGCTCTCGGCATAGGCGAAGGCCGGCAGCAGCGTCAGCCCGCCCCGATTGCGGCTCAGATCCCAGCTGCGGCCGTTGCCCAGATGATCCAGCATACTCTGGCACTTGCCGTGCATGATGACGCCCACATCGTGAATCCCGGCGTTGACCATGCTGGAGAGCATAAAGTCCACCACCCGGTAGTTGCCGCCAAAGGGCATGGAGCCGGGGATGCGGTGGGCGATCAGATCCCCCAGCCCCGTGGGCTTTCCGTAAGAAAAGATGATGCCGTGCATGGTGTGGTTCATGCCTTCACCTCCCCGTGATGCCGGTCCAGCAGAGTCTTGGCGGAGACGATCTCCCCGTCCCCTATCACGGTACCGGGTCCCAGCACCGCCACGCCCCAGTCATCCGGATCCTGTGCCGTCTCCGGCGGAGCGCCCACCTGAGCGTCCCTGCCGATGCGGCAGTTCTCACCCACGATGGCGTACTGCACCACGGCTCCCGACTCCACCACGGCGCCGGGCATCAGCACGGAGTAAGAGACGACGGCCCCCTCCCCCACCTGGGTGTTGTAGCTGAGGACGCTGTTCTTCACCTCGCCCAGCACCTCGCAGCCCTTGGCCACGGCGCTGTTGCCGATGTCCGCCTTGGGCCCAACATAGGCCGGGGGACAGGAGGGCGTGCGGCTGTAAATGGGCCACCGGCGATCCAGCAGGTTCAGTCCGGAGCCGGGACTCAGCATATCCATGTTGGCGTCCCACAGGGACACCAGCGTCCCCACGTCCTTCCAGTAGCCGTCAAAGCGCCATGCGGTCATCCGCTCCCCCGCCGCCAGCATGGCGGGGATGATGTTCTTGCCGAAGTCGTTTTCCGAGGTGGGGTCCGCCTCGTCGGCCACCAGATACTCCCGCAGCTTGCTCCATGTGAAGATATAAATACCCATCGACGCCAGATTGCTCTTGGGCTCCTTGGGCTTCTCAGCAAACTCCGTGATGCGGTCCTCCCCGTCCACCGACATGATACCGAAGCGGCTGGCCTCCGCCCACGGCACCTCCACCACGGCGATGGTGCAGGCAGCCCCGGTCTCCTTGTGGCGGCGCAGCATCACGGCATAGTCCATCTTATAGATGTGGTCGCCGGAGAGCACCGCCACATACTCCGGATCGTACAGATCCACGAAGCCGATGTTCTGATAGATGGCGTTGGCCGTCCCCTTGTACCAGCTGGCGCCGGTGGCGCTCTGGTAGGGCGGCAGAATGTGAACGCCGCCGTCCAGCCGGTCCAGCTCCCACGGCTGACCATTGCCGATGTAGCTGTTGAGCTCCAGGGGCCGGTACTGGGTCAGCACGCCCACGGTGTCGATACCGGAGTTGGCGCAGTTGGACAGGGGAAAATCAATGATGCGGAACTTCCCGCCAAAGGGTACCGCAGGCTTTGCCATGTCGCCGGTAAGCACATACAGCCGGCTCCCCTGTCCGCCGGCCAGAAGCATGGCGACACATTCTTTTTTCATGGTACTCTCACCTCTTGGTAGATCTTACAAAGGCCCGAAGGGTTCAGGCCTTGGTTCCCGATTTGGCTGAGGAGC
>ERZ857521.2590-NODE-2590-length-17040-cov-24.035149_pt1 | contig 17040 bp, 13 predicted proteins | sample MGYA00519701_ERZ857521 | MGnify/ENA primary metagenome ERZ857521 (study PRJEB31778, sample SAMEA3449346) | human gut metagenome | biome: human gut; feature: human-associated habitat; material: faeces | place: United Kingdom | collected 2010/2012 ...
GGATAGGATGTCTTCTTCGGGCCCAAGCTAAACAATCCCCTATATTCATCGGGTGAGCCCGTTAAGGTGCCTCTATTGTTGCGGACCGGTTATTGTTGCTAACGGTAGGATAGCTGATCGTATAGCGGGCATATACGCGAAAGCGGCCCGAACTAACACAGTCCGGGCCGCTGGGCATTCGAAAAATTGAAGCGATGAATAATGTATTAGATTAATATACGGTATTCTGGGGATCGAAGTTCGTCCAACCTGCCGTCCAGTCGTTGGTGCCGTCGAATGCACCTACGTAGCTCACGGGGTCAAGCCAATTGTTGGTGATGCCTGTGAAAGAGGCGGCATTGAGCAGGATGCTCGATGCGTTGGGGATGTAAGAACCAGCTGTCATACCCAGATCGGCAATGTTGTTAAGGTATTTGTTGCCGCTCTGTGCGAGGAAGTAAGTATGGCTGAAAGACTGCTCTGTGTCGCTGAGTGTGACAGGAGATGTGGTGTAGTCGGTCACCTTCTTATCCTCATAGATGGCGTTGAAGTCGGATCCGAGGATGTCCATGTCGGCGAGATAGAAGTTGTTCACAACGAGATCGCCCTTTGTCGCATTGCCTTGTGCGTCACCTTTCTGGTTGTCGATAATCACTCCGATAGGCCATCCGTAGGCTACGGAGTTGTAGATGTGCAGCTTGGTGTTACGGCGCAGGTGCATGACGCTTTGGAATTTGCCTAATGCAGAGCCGTTGTTGGGATAGACGTCACCACCATTGATGTAGTCGGTAGTGTTCTGGAATGATTTGTCTGCCTTGGGACCGACGAAAGTCATGTTGCTAAAGGTGGCAGCAGTGTAGGGAGATACGGCGCTGCCGTCGGCATTGTTGTCGCTTTCGAAGCCGTTGCTCTGTGAGGTGTCAGCGATACGGGAATCACGAACGGAGAGTCCGTACTGTACAGAACCCGAGAAGCCGTTGTCTGAATCGAAGTCGTCGTCCCAACCTTTATAGGCAATGAGATATTTGCAGTTTACCGTTCCTCCAAACCACTCATAAGAGTCGTCGTTCGAATAGGATACCTGGATGTGATCTATCTGTGTGCCGCTGCCTATCGAACCCAGTGTCAGGCCATTGATCTCCTGATCGGCTTTGAAAGGGTAACCTGCAAATTCAATACGTACATAGCTCAGTACACCGGAGTTGTCGGTGGGATCGGTACCGCCGTGCTTGGTGCGCGGGCCGCCTTCGATTTGCATCTCGTTCTGGTTGTTGGGTGCTTTTCCGCAGAGAATCACGCCACCCCAGTCGCCCGGACGGCGTGAGCCAGCCTGCTGTGCAGAGGTGAAGACGATCGGTTCGGTAGATGTACCTTTGGCGATGAGCTTGCCGCCCCGCTCTGCGATGAGCGATGCCATCGTGGTCTTGTCGCCTTTGATGACGGTACCCGGCTCGATGGTCAGTGTAGCGCCGTCAGCGATATATACCCATCCCTTGAGGGTGTATGTGCCTTTTTTCAGTGTCTGGTTGCCAGTGAATACGAATTCCTGATCGCCGTTTCCGATCTGTGTACCATTGATGTTATCTGTGCCATCGGCATTGAAAGTCAGATGGTCGCAGGCTTTCAGACCGCCGTTGGTTGACCATTTGTACTCGGTAGTGTTGTCCTGATTGTTGTCAATGTCTGTTGTGTCGTCACTACTACTGCATGCAGCCAATGTGAGGCCTAAGCCAAAAATGGCGATGCGTGCAAGATTCTTTTTACTGTTCGTTTCCATAAATTTATTGTATTAATGAACTATTGTCGTTTAGAATGTATAGGAGGCAGAAAGGCTGAACTCGTGCCCAGGCTTATAGCTGCGGTCGATCTCCGTAATCGTGCGGCTGGTGCCATCGCTGTAGGTGGCATCGGCGAACTGCTTGTAGTAGATGGTCTGGTTGAGCAGGTCGCGTGCGCTGAGAGTCAGTTTCCAGTGGTGTGTAAGCTGGGAGGCAATGCTCACGTCGATGCGGTCGTGCGGCATCTCGTAGCTGCTGGGCACCCGTGCCACGTCTTCTGATCCTGTTGCTCCCTGTGTACGGCCGACACCTACGAGGCGCTTGCCGATGCGGTTGTAGAGTAAGGCGATGTCGGTGTTGCCTATGTGGTAGAAGAAACCGGTGTTGATGAGGTAGGGTGACTGTCCCTGCATGGGGCGATCGTCTTCATTCGAACCGGCGGGGAACTCTACATGACTCTTGATCAGTGCTCCATTGAACGACCAGCTGAGGCCACGGAGCAGGAAGTCGAGGCGCTTCTTGATGTCGAGCTCCAGGCCGAGGCTGTAGGCGCCGCGGGCATTCTGGAAAGAATAGACCAGGTCGGTGCCGCCTGTAACGGTGTAGATCCACTCGATGGGGTTGGTGAAGTGCTTGTAGAATGCGGCGAGCGTGATCATCTCTCCACGCCCCGGATAGATCTCATAGCGCAGGTCAAGATTGTCGATGAAACAGTCCTTCAGCTCTGTATTACCCTGTACGTCCGAGGCGAGGTCGAAGTCGTAGAAGACCATGCTGGAAAGCTCGCGGAACTCGGGACGGTTGATCGTACGTCCGTAGGCAAAGCGGAGCTGATGGATATTATTGAACCGGTAAACAAGGTTGGCTGAGGGGAATAAGTCGTTGCCACGATAGTGGCGGGTGCTCTCACTCCGCTCATAGTCACGGGTGTTGGAGATGAGAGCCATGTCATTGTATTCGAAACGCAGTCCGACATAGGCATTCAATTTGCCGAAAGGGAGATCGGCGGCTACAAAGGCGGCTCCCAGGGTGTTGTGTCCGCGATAGTTGTTGCGCCATCTCACCTGCTCGATCATATAGAGCTTGTCGGCACCATAGTATTCGGCATTGCTCAGCAGGTCGGGCATATTCATCTTACGGAAGCCGGAGGGCAACGTGTTGGATGCCATGTTCCAGTTGTAGATGAAAGAACGGGTGTCGTATTCGCGTGTGCGGTATTCGCCATAGACACCGGCACGTAGGGTAGGTCTGAACTTGCCGAAGGTGAACGTGTGTTGTCCGTGTCCATTGAGGGAGAAGATATGCTCGTCGAGATCGGTCCACTCTCGTGTCACATCATTGCCGGTGGTCAGCTGTAGCACACCGGTCTCCAGGGCATCGTCCACTTTCCACCGGCGTCGGTCGGGGAGGTTGGCGCCGGCATAGGCATAGCCGGCGTTCCATTCGAAGACGGTATTGTCGTCTTGCAGGTTGTGCTTGCCTGTGAATTGTGTAGCGAAGGTGGTACGGCTGCGATAATAGAGCTCGGCTGAGTTCTCCAGATTATTTTGTGCGCTCACTCCTTCCCTCCAGATATAGCGGCTTTTACCGTATTGGTTGAAGATGTTCTTCCACTGATACTTGTTGTAGCCCGAGTGGGAGAGTATGGTGAAATTGAGCATGGCTCCGAGACGGACATTGTGGTTGTATTGGTCGTCTACCGATTTGCGCAGGTAGTTCTTTCGGTCGTTGTCAATATCGTAAACACCGAAGAGATTGTTCTGCATGTCCGTATAGGTGGTGTATTCGTTGGAATAGTTGACTGTGGCAAGCATTCCTGAACGTAAGCCAAACAGGTGAAAGTAACGGGCCCACTCCAGAGATCCTTTCAGATTGCCCCACGGCGTGGAGGATCTGGCGTACCAGTCGTTGTTGAAATGGTTGTTGGTCAAGTTGACACCGTTGTCACCAATGGTATTGAGTGTGGTATGGATGCCATGTTGCAGGGAGCGCAGCCCGTTGTCGAATCCAAGCCAGTCGGTCGCAGAACCTTTCCCTTGCAGGAAGGTGTGGAAAGCTGACTGATCGTTCACGCCATAGCCTAGAGAGATCTTAAAACTGTTGGAAATAGGAATCTCTTTGGTATCCACAATGATGAATCCACCGGAATAGTCGGCAGGATATTCGGCTGATGGTGTCTTGATGATGGTCAGTTTGTCAATTTGGCTCGATGGTAGTATGTCAAACGAGAAAGCGCGGGTGTCCGGTTCCATGCTGGGTACGGCGGCGCCATTGATCCATACATTATTATATCGTTGGGAAAGGCCACGCACCATAACGAACTGTCCGTCGATGATGCTGACGCCGGGGATACGGCGTATCACCTCACCTGCATTGTTATCCTGTGTCTTGGATATTTCCTCAGAAGAGACGCTGTTCTCGGTGACTTGACTCTTCTGTGACTCTTTGACACGTCCTTCTTCACTATTCTTACGAACAATGCCCGTAACGGTCACTTCGCCCAGCTGCTGCGTCTGCTGCATGCGCGAGGTCTTTGTGCTGTCGCCTACAAAGCTAGTCGCGGCGCTGTCGGCAGGTGCCTGTGCGTTGATGCGCAAACTGGATTGTGCATGGATGCTACAGAAGGCTATGAGCGAAGTGCCCGCCATAAGGCATAATCTTTTCTTTCTATGATTCATTATATGATGTCTCGGTGATTTTTGTATTTCTCTAAACCACGCTGCAAAGATAGAATGGTGATATTACAGTCGTACGACGTTGATGTGAAGAGAAGTATAAACAGAGGTTGCAGAACAGTTACAGGTCGTATGGAAGGCATAAAAGCAGACGCTTGATGAGGATAGATATAGTTCCGGATGGCATGTGCGGCGAAGACCTATATAAATACTGGCAATCGGATGAAAATGTAATATGACTTTGAGATGGCTGTAATCTGTTTGTAATATCGTAGGACTATCTTTGCAATCGAACAGAAAATAATAATCGAAGCATAACGAAATAAAGAGTTGTATGAAAAAAACGATGATTGCATGTGCGGCTCTGCTGCTGATGGCAGCCCACGGAATGGCTCAAACGGAAAAGCCACTGACCGACGAGGAAATTGCGGCCGTTCGTGCATGGATGGCTAGTCATCCCGAGGACGGCAGTCAGAAGAAAATACAAGAGGGAACGAAGGAGGATAACTTTTATGCGCCTCACGTACATGGAACGATACGTGGCAAATGGGAATATCAGACGGAGGAGAATGAACATCGCTTTGAGGTGCGCAATGCCCGTGTGAGTTTGGACGGTAATGTCACCCGGCACGTGTCGTATAAGGCCGAGATCGACCTCTCGGAGGAGGGAGAGATCAAGATGCTGGATGCTTATACCCGCATAAAGCCAATGAAGAATTTTCAGTTCACGATAGGACAGATGCGCGTGCCCTTTACGATAGATGCGCACCGCTCGCCAGCCGAGCAATATTTTGCCAACCGCTCATTCATCGCCAAGCAGGTGGGCAACGTTCGTGATGTGGGAGCCACTGTGGGATATACTTTCCAAGGCAAATATCCGCTTACCATCGAAGGTGGTTTATTCAACGGATCGGGTCTAACAGGCCAAAAGGATTTCTGGACCAAGAGCGTGAACTACTCGGCGAAGGCCACTTGGAAGATGCCGGCTCATTTTACTCTTGAGGGAAGTGTGCAGAAGATAGAGCCTGACAAGATAGCTATTCTTATGTCAGACGTGGGTCTTTACTATGAGACTAATAATTTCCACATCGAGGGTGAGTATCTTTATAAGCACTACGACAAGAATGCCTTCCATGGCGTGAATGCCTTCGACTTCTTTGCTAATTATGATCAGTGGTTCCATAGCCGTGAAGACGATCGTAAGCTGTTTAAGAAGATCAGCTATCTGCTGCGTTGCGACTATATGGACGATCACAGCAACGGAACGCGTGTGGATGATGGAAACGGCAATATGGTGCTCACGGTGAACGATGCTAAGCGTACCCGTCTCACAGGAGGTATCACCTTGAGTTTTGCCAAGAAGGGATTCAATGCAGACCTTCGTATTAACTATGAGAAGTATTTTTATGATAAAGATGCAGTTGCTAAGACTTCAGAACGCGATAAGTTTGTAATCGAGTTTATGACACATTTCTAAATTCATGAAGTTATATCCATAACGTTATGTATGAAATAGGTGGTATTCCCCGTGAGGAGAATGCCACCTTTGTGCATCTTAAATGCCGTGGTTTTTCTTTTGTGCCTTTATCTTTCCGTTTGTCAATTTTATAAACTGTAGGATAATATTGAGAGTGTAATATCAAGCTGTCTAATAATGATAGTCGGAATATAGAAGCTCTATTATGAATATGAATCAATCTATGGTTAAAACAACAAGAAAAATGACTTGCAGTTATCTTGGCAGAGGGCACACTCTATGTTCTTACCATTACAGAAAAGGTTTCTAGCATTAAGTATTACCGAGGTAGCTGAGGTCTTCGGACTACCTACTATAGGATGTGTTTTTCTATCCTGGTGCTCCTATCTGGTCGCGAATATGCCCTCAGCGCGTTTCTGGTTGTTCGTATTATAGAGATGTCTGTAGTATGCTTTTTTAGAACAGAGAATATGATAGGGGGCGTGTCAAGATGTATGTTTAGGCTTATCTTGACACACCCCCCTTGCACATTGTCACTTTTTTGCCTATGGCTTCATTCGCCTGCTCTATTCTTCCATATCCTTAGCTTTGATGGAACGGTAGAGACCGTCCACAATGCTGTCAGCCAGTGAGATGTTAGGTGCTTCAATCTCTTTGCATCCGAGTGCTTGGGCTACAGTGGTGAAGATGATAGAAGCAGGAACGATAACGTCAGCACGGTCGGCTTTCAAGCCATAGGTTGACATACGCTCATCGAGACTCATGTCGGCCAATTTCTTGGCAAAAGCCTCAATATCGTCGACAGCAACTGTACGCTCTTTCTTGTTATTGGAAAGCAGCTTGTAGAGCTTGTTGATGTTGCCGCCCGATCCGATGAGACGGATACCTTTGGTCTTATCGGCCAGAGCACTGAGGTCGTTCCTGATGGCTTTCAGCTTCTCGGAGGGCACCTTGCCGGCAAGCATACGCAGTGTACCTACATCGTAGGAGTGGCTGTAGGTCACCACACCGTCGTGAAGCAGTGAGATCTCTGTGCTGCCGCCGCCTACGTCACAGTAGGCATAGTCACCCTGGCTGGCACCAGTCTGCTCGATAAGGTTGTTGCAGAGGAGGGTGGCCTCCTCGTTGCCGGGGATGATCTTCAGACCGATGCCAGTTTGCCGTTTGAGCTTACGCATCACCTTCGCGCCATTGGAGGCATCGCGCATGGCCGATGTGGCACAGGCACGGTAGGAGTCTACGCCATTGAGTTTCATGATCTCTGAGAAGGCTCTCAACATGTGCTTCATCACAGAAGCACGCTCTTTGGAAATTTTGCCTAAGGCAAATACATCAGCACCCAGACGGAGGGGTACACGCATGTACATTACACGTGACACGAGAACTTGACCCTCGGGTTGCTCGGTGAACTTCTTGATCAACAAACGGGCTCCGTTGCTGCCGATGTCGATAGCTGCTAAATTTAATGTCATATATTCGTATTTTTAAAGGTAAGTCGGCAAGGTGTGGCTGGGCAGGTGTCAGAGCCAATACAGATTGAACGCAGCTGTGGCACCTGTCCTTCCGCAAACCGGCTCAGCCGTTGATGGATTCTTCGTGATAGGCTTTGTACAACTCTTCTTGTGAGCGTATGGGCTTCTCGCCCTCGGCCAGGACAGGCACGCTGTCGGTACCGTAGCCGTCGACAATGCGGGCATGGGTATTGTCAGCCATGGCCAGGTCGATGGTACGTTCCAGATCTTTCTGCATTGGGTAGTAATAGACGGGTGTGTACACCTCGATGCGTGAGAGCAGGTTGCGTGGCATCCAGTCTGCACTGCCGATGAAATATCGTGGCGTGCCGCCATTGCAGAAGATGAGGATGCGGGAGTGTTCCAGATAACGGTCGATGATGCCTACGATGCGGATATTCTCGCTCTGTCCCTTCACGCCGGGAACAAGCGAGCAGTTGCCGCGTACGGCAGCGCTGATCTTTACACCGGCTTGTGAAGCCTGATAGAGCTTTTTTACCATGTCGGTATCAGTGATGTGGTTGATCTTGATCTTGATCCACGCCTCTCGTCCGTTGCGGGCGTTGGCAATCTCCGTGTCGATCATCTTCAACAGGCGCAACTTCATCGAGTTGGGCGAAACCATCAGCTCGCGGAAGCGAACCTGTGAGAAGGGACGGTCGATAAAGGAGAATACTTTCTCCACTTCGCTAACGATCTGCGGACGGGCTGTCATCATCAGATAGTCGGTGTATGTACGGGCATTACCCTCATGGAAATTTCCGGTACCTATGCAGGCGATGTCACCGTTCTTGCTGCCGATATAGAGTAGCTTGGAGTGAATCTTCAGTCCTTCCACGCCGAAGACGACATTGATGCCCTCTTCCTGCATGCGCTTACTCCACTTGATGTTACTGTCTTCGTCGAAGCGGGCGAGCAATTCGACGACAGCCGTCACCTTCTTGCCGTTTCGGGCGGCACAGATCAGTGCCTTTACTACTTTTGAGTCTTTAGCCAGACGATAAAGTGTAGTCTTGATCGTTTTCACGTCAGGACGCAGGGCTGCTTCATTGAGTACGCGGATATAGCTGTCGAAGGAATGATAGGGCACGTGGATGAAGAGGTCGTGCTGGCGTATCTGATCGAGGATGGAGCGCTGGGAGAGGAACTCTGGTTTCATGATGGCGGTCCATTTGGGATATTTAAGGTCGTTGTGTCCGCAATCGGGGAATGACATCAGATCCTTGTGATTCTGGTAGCGCGAGCTGGGAAGAGTGGTGTCGAGCTCGCCCATATTCATCTTAGACAGCAGTTTCTTGCGCATGTCCTTGGGCATGTTGCCGTCGTAGATCAGTCGGACGGGGTCGCCCAGACGGCGGCTGCTTACACCACGCTGGATCTTCTGCAGTACGCCGTAGTCGGCATCTGAGTCGATCTCCATCTCGGCATCCTTGGTAAACTTGAAGGAGTAGGCCTCGTAGTCGGCATCGCCGAATCCCATAAAGATCAGTGGCAGACAGAAACGTACCACATCATCCAGGTACATGATATTGTCAAAGCCATCGGACGAAGGTACTTTCACCCAGCGGCCGTGCTCGCGTACCGGTACTTTGATGATGGCCAGCTGATGCTTGAGCTTCTTGTTGTCTTCTTTCTTATTCTTCTTTTCCGTTTCATCGGTTGATGGAGCTTTCTCCTTGCGGCGCACAAGGAGATAGATGCGGTTGTCCTCCAGACGACCAATGTCATCGATTTCCGTAAACCAAATGGGGTTAGTATAGCCATTAAGAGTAGTGAAGAAAAATTGTTTGAGATATTCGCGTTGCTCATCATTGAGCTGCGTCTCGTTAAGCAACCGTATGTTATGTTCAAGTAAGAGACTGAATACATGGTCAATCGTCTTGCCGTATTCTTGTGCATACGTAGTGTTGAGCTCGTTGATGCGATCGAGCGTTCCGCGTATCTCTCCATGGCGCATTTTCAGTTCGCGATGGCTGCTCTCAAGCATACGGTTGAGAGAGGCTACTCTTACGCGGAAAAACTCATCAAGATTGTTGGAGTAAATGCCTAAAAACGACAGTCGCTCCAGCAAGGGGATCTGTTCGTTTTGCGCTTCCTGTAGAATACGTCGGTTGAAATACATCCAGCTTACGTCACGTTCTACATACTTCAGGGGTTCTTTCTTTTTCTTCATTATTGTCTTTGTTGTTGTTGAGTCATAGTATCTATGGTTTACAAAGATATGAAAACAATGTTACAGTATTGTTATAATTATGTTACAATATAATGAAATTTTATAATTGTTCCATCTGTTTGCCCGTCTGCGTGGCAATGATAGATGATTTCGGCCATTTCCGACAAGTGGAATGATATGTTGTCACTCATTGGCAGTTCCTGCCTCATGTTGCGTTAGGTGTACGCCTGCGTGGGCGGAAAGGGTCAAAAGTATTGAGACAGAAAGGATAAGGGACAGCAGCAGGGATAAGTAGAAGGCCTGTGCCCCAATAGTCTTTTCAAGATATAAAAAGGCCCCACGGCATCACGCCGTAGGACCCCGATTATGAATAGTTTTATCCACTGATAAACGATTTTATCCCACTTCTTATAAAAACATTCAGTTGAAACGAGTAAACTTATTTAATTCCTATTTGTCTCGTAATTGTTGCCACCCATAAACATGTTGGCAGCGCGGAGTTGATGGCGCATGATGCTCAAGAACTCCTGGCTTTCCTGAAGCACATTGAGGTAGACGAGCGACACTTTGAGTTGTTCGGTTCCCTCGGATGTCTGCAGACGGTCGATGTGGTGCTTACGCAGGGCGGAAAGTTCGTCTTTTACGGCATCTGCTTCAGCGAGGGTCTCGCGATATTTATCGTAACGGCCTGTCTCTATTTGCTTCTGGGCATCGAGCATCAGGGCATTGATACGCATACGGATAGGTTGGTACTCATTGTAGTATTGCTGAGGCAGGGGATTGAAGTTGTTGTCTACATGCTCCTTGATGGGATCGATCATACGGCTGAGGCAGTAGAGATACTGCTGATCGGCGTTAGCTCCCAAGTGGAACCATGTATTGACCTCCAGGGCTACACTGGTAGGGATGCGCTTGAGAGCGAGCATTTCCTGACGGCGGAACTTCTTGAGCATGGTCTGCTCCTTCTTCATCTCATTTCGAGAGTGGCGCAGATCGCGGGTGCTCTCTTCTGCAAAGGCATCCAGAATCTTGTTGTATTCGTTCAAGACAAAGCGGGCTACAAAGCTCTGGGTACGCGATACCTGCTTGCGAAGCAGTTCCCATACGATGTCTTGGTCGCGAGTGCGCATCATCAACTGGAAAGCACTTTGTACGTGGTTTTCTTCCTGAAGCTTCTTCTTGTAACGCTGGTTGGACTTGATGAGAGAGAAGATGACGATAGCCATGAAGATCACTTTGGCTACAATACCACCGTAGAACATGATGAGGGTGATGACACCGCATGTGACGAAGGCTACGCCGGCAGTGATAAACCAGCCGCCGATGACACTCAGCACGCCAGTGATACGGAATACAGCACTTTCGCGGCTCCAGGCACGGTCGGCAAGAGATGAACCCATGGCAACCATGAACGTCACGTAAGTAGTTGACAGAGGAAGCTTATAGTTGGTGCCGACGGTGATCAGCATAGAGGCGATTACAAGGTTGACAGCGGCACGCACTACATCGAAAGCTGCCTTGTCATCAGCCAGGATCACATCCTGTTTGTTGAAACGGCTGTCAATCCACTTAGATATTGATTTCGGCATCCAACGACCAACTGACTCGTTGAGCTGCTGAGTGAAACGGGCAATAGCACGGGCGGCTCTTGACGAACCGAACATCTCGTCGCCTTCGTCCTGACGGGCCAAGTCTACAGAGGTCTTGATCACGTTCTGTGCTTTCTTAGAAGTTGCCATGGAGATAATCATCACCACACCGGCCAGTAACAGATAGATGGGAGGTGTCGTTGCGCTCTCCATCAGGGATGACATCAGGTATCCGGATGGAGCTGTGCCGTGGGCGTTGGCTATATAATTTTGATAGCTGTCCAGACCGGCCAAAGGCACACCGATGAAGTTTACCATGTCATTGCCGGCGAAAGCCATGGCTAGAGCGAACGTACCCATCAGTACTACAAAGCGGAAGATGTTGACATGCAATAGATGGAGAATTTCCATCAGAACGGTGGAGACAATGAACGTGCCGAGAAGCAGCATGGTCATGTTCTCTTCAATATAGTCATGCCAAGTGGTAGGGAGGTAGGGACTCTTGCCTACACCTTTCAAGAAGATGAAGTAGGTGAGGGCTGTGAAAGCGATACCACCAAAGATGGCGATGCTATAGCGCAGGTGCATCTTATAGTTGAAGGTAAAAACGATACGTGATATCCACATCACAATAATGCCGAAGAAGAAGGCGATGGCCACACTGACGAAGATGGCGATGATCGTCTTCAAGGCTTGGTCGCTGTTAAGCAGGTCGGCATATTGCCACTCGGGATGGCTCATGGAGATCAACGTAGCCATGACGAATGCACCGCCGAGCAGCTCAAACACAAGCGATACGGTGGTGGAGGTAGGCATGCCTAATGAGTTGAATACATCGAGGATGATCACATCCGTGGTCATTACGGCCAAAAAGATGGTCATCACTTGCTCAAAGGAGTAGTGACTTGGCGTCATAATGCCATGACGGGCTACGTCCATCATTCCTGAGGAGAGGATGGCGCCTAGAACAACACCCACCGAAGCGATGATGAGTACCGTGCGAAACTTGGCCACGCGTGCGCCGATGGCCGATTGCAGGAAATTAACGGCATCGTTGCTCACTCCTACAAACAAGTCGAAAACGGCCAGACAGAGCAGGAAAATGACGATGCATAAATAAATGGTTGCCATAATTATTAATAATTGCTATAATATTTTCTGTATACCACGCTGCAAAATTAGTGTTGTGCTGTTACACGGGTTTTGCACCTTTATTACATCTTGTGAAATACATGTTACAATCGTATTTCGGCCTTGAGAGATAGTCAAAGGATGATCGCGAAGTAGCTGGAATGAATGGATATGATCACGGTCGGTTCTTAAATCCAAATCGGTCATTATACTGGACTATTTTATTAATTTCCCTGATGTCATTCGGCCTTTTACAGGCATCCAATTCATCGCTTTGTCTTAACGTATCCCGTCATGTTTCCGACAAAGGAGCAGGTGGCTTGCCCTGTAATAGTACGAAATCTTTCAAACCTCTAATGACTAATTTGGGTTAGGTGGAAATAATCATGAAATGATGGATCAAATTGAAATTTTTGCCGTATCTTTGCCGTTGTAAACAATTGTTGCCCTTTGGGAATACAGGTTATACCAGAGGGCATGCAGACAATCTGTCGGCTAGTAGGTCTTTAATTAGATGAAAACGGCGGATGTGTTTTGGTGCCGTCCGATATGAAACTGTGATATCGACATAATGCCATATTTGTCTTGGGCATTTTGTTCTTCTTATGGCGATGTGAAGACGGTATCCAATGAGAGGGTGGAAAACGGTAAGGCGTGCCTTTGGCAATAGCAAAAGGTATCAGACTGTATCCTGACAGATAGTACTCAGCAAATCTATAAATATGACACAATATATGAATCGTATCAAACGTAAGACGGTGATGACAGAGTTGCGCGATTATGTGATGATCGGTATCGGCATGCTCTCTTACTGTATCGGTTGGAATGTATTCCTATTGCCAAACAGTATCACTACGGGTGGCGTTCCGGGTATTTCTTCCGTCGTCTTTTGGGCGACGGGTCTGCCTGTACAGGTCACTTATTTTACCATTAATGCGGCTCTTCTCATTGCGGCATTGAAGGTGTTGGGCTTTAAGTTTTGTATAAAGACCATTTACGCCGTACTTGTGCTGACAGCGGCAACGACGTTCCTTGGGCCAGTCATGCAGGCAGAGCGGCTGCTTACTGCACAGCCATTCATGGCCTCCATCATTGGGGCCATCTTCTGTGGATCGGGCATCGGATTGGGATTTACATTCCATGGCTCAACGGGCGGAACGGATATTGTAGCTGCCATTATTAATAAGTACCGCGATGTGTCGCTCGGACGTGTAATGATGATCATTGATATCATTATTGTCACATCGTCCTATCTGGTTTTTCGTAACTGGGAGAAGGTGATCTATGGTTATGTAGTGTTGATGGTCTCCAGCTTCTGCGTCGATCAGGTAGTGGCATCGGCACGCCGAAGCGTGCAGTTCTTTATTATCTCGCAGAAATATAGGGAGATCGCTTCACGGATTGCGGTGTTTCCCCATCGTGGAGCCACTGTGATAGAGGCACATGGCTTCTATACGGGACAAGATGTGAAAATGCTCTTTATCATGGCTAAACGGCGTGAGAGCAATGTGATTTTCGATATTATCAATGAGATAGATCCGCATGCCTTCGTCACGCAAAGCAATGTGATCGGTGTGTATGGAGAGGGATTTGATAAGTTTAAAGTGCATACAAGGCATAGGGATGTAAATAAGCTCACGCCTGAACAGCGTAATCAGTTGAGCTAATACTTCCTGAGAAATAAGAATTCTTATCCGATCGGCTGTAACGACACAACATAAGGGGGCGAAATAGAAATGTCTGTACGAAAACGGAGGAATTGCAGATATTCCCAACTAAGAATAGCCATATAGAGCTGCGCTAGGAGCTTTATATGGCTATTTTTCATCTCCGGTCATTAGGGCTCACCCGATAAACCTAGGAGAGTTGTGGGCTCACCCAAGAAATATGGAGGATCGTTTAGCCCGGGCCCCAAAAGACATTGTATCCTTGCAACACTGACCGGACGACAGGCCTGCGATAACGCTGAAACCGTGAACATCCGCACAGTTTCAACGTGATCTAAAAATAAGAAATATTCTTGACACGATCAAAAACTCTTTGGCCTCTTGTGTCTTTATCATCCGTATGTTGAAACGATTCGGAGAGCCGGGCTGCCGCTCCACCGGAGTCGTGAACTGCCATTATTTCTAAAACTTATGTAATCCGTTGTATATAAACAAATTACCGACCTGAAAAGTCGGATATATATTCAACCTACATCGCAGTATGTCTTCATCTGCCATCGCAGTATATATTCATCTGCCATCGCAGTATATATTCATCCGCCATCGCAGTATATATTCATTCGCCATCGCAGTATATCTTCCAAAGCCGGGGCAACGAGCTGCCGGCAGGAAATGCCTTTCCCAATCTGAAACGATGATAAAAATCTCTGTTTTTTATTTACATCCTGTTCTCTCCATACAACCGGTGACCGTGAGCGTCTCCGCCCCTGTCATCCTATCTGTTCTGAGGGACGGAGAGCAAGATGACCGTTACAGGAAGTCCTACAAGAATGGTCACGGGCAGCCGGCTGGATTCATGCCACATGATCCGGGTTTCATTCTCCGCATTCATTCCATACGCGCCCCCTTGAGCCATTCCTCTGCTTTTCATCCCTGCACTTCATCTGAGCAGCATATCTCCCCTATATTTATCGGGTGAGCCGTTGCCCATATTAAAGATGTCGTAGGATGCAAGGCGAAACGAGGGACTATTCTATCAAAAATAAAAGACCACTGTATGGTAACTTCTGATAGAAGTGATACCATACAGCAGCCTTTCACAGTGAAGAGGGTTGTTTGGCATTCCCTCTTTTCCAAAAAATCAAATTTTCTTAATTGCTTTTATTAGTTGGCAGCATCCTCCGGAGCCTTATCGATCAGATCCATAAACTGATCAAGCTTGGGAGTGATGATGATCTGCGTACGACGGTTACGCTGACGTCCCAGCTCGGTGTCGTTGCTTACGAGAGGATTGTACTCACCGCGGCCACCGGCTGTCAGACGCTTGGGAGATACGCCGAAGTGGTCCTGCAGATACTGTACTACACTGGATGCGCGCAGACAAGAGAGATCCCAGTTGTTGCGGATGTTCTTCATTGATGCGGCGGCAGTGTTGATAGGCACGTTGTCGGTGTTACCTTCAATGAGGACATCGTAGTCCTTGTAGTCGGTGATGATCTTGGCGATCTTAGACAACGTCTCTTCTGCACGGTCGTTAATCTCGTATGAACCGCTCTTGTAGAGCATGTTGTCGGCGAGAGAGATGTAGACAACGCCTTTGAGCACCTGTACGTCTACTTCTTTCATCTCCTCCTTGGAAAGTGAACGGGTGAGGTTATTGGTAAGCACCATATTCAGAGAGTCACTCTTGCTTTTTACCTCAACGAGGTGACGGATGTACTGGTTTGACTCGTTGATCTGATCGACAAGCTTGGAGATGTTTATATTGTTGCTGCTCGTATTGGCGAGACTTTGGTTGAGACTCTGCTGCAGGGCTGCATAATCTTTCTTCTGCTGAGCCAGTTGATCCTCAAGTGAGCTGACGCGTGCTTTTGAAGCGGCGAGCTCTTCTTTTGCACTTTGATAGTTAGTTGTCAGTTCCCTATTTTCGTTCTGACAATTCTCCAGTTCTTTCTTGCTGGCGCAACCGGTGGTAACCAAAGCGGCTGCCATCAGCATTACAATAAGTCCTTGTTTTTTCATTGCTTATTAGTTTTGTTATTAATGATTCATTAGTTATACAAGTAGTGTGGACGTCCGCATTTGTGGACCATTTGTCTTTTGGTAGTTTCGACAATCACACGTATGTTATTCATTAGACGAGAAAACTTTAAGAAAGTTGTTCCCGTTACATATCTTTAACCTTTTTATATCGATCTTAAATATAAACCGTGTCGGTTTTATGTATATTTGCGTACATGAAGACAGAAATGGATAAAATGCAGTCGGGTGAACTCTATAATATAGAGGATCCGGAAGTACAGCAGAGTCTGACTCATGCAAAGATCGTATTGCAGAAATTTAATCAGCTCACACTTTTTTCGCCTGAATATAGAGCGACGCTGAATGATCTGATTCCTTCTGCACCCGCATCGGCGTGTATATGCCCGCCTTTTTATTGTGATCATGGCAGTTGTATCACATTGGGAGAGAATTGTTTTATAAATTATAATTGTACGTTTCTCGATGGAGGCCATATCGTATTGGGCAATCATGTATTGATTGGTCCGGGTTGTCAGATCGTTACGCCACAGCATCCAAAAAAATTTATGGAACGACGTCTGCCACAAGAAAGTTGTCATGCCATTACAATAGGAGATGATACTTGGTTGGGGGCAGGAGTGATCGTTTGTCCGGGAGTTACTATAGGAAGTCGTTGCATTATAGGAGCTGGTAGTGTCGTCATACGGGATATTCCTGACGATACGATGGCGGCAGGTAATCCAGCTGTCGTTAAAAAACGGTTGTTGTAGTTAGTGGGGGGATGAGAGAAAGGTATACAAACAAGTTCTTTCTTTCCATCGTTCTGTTTGGAGATATTTTAGAAGGCTAAGGAGAACATGTGAGGGATTTCTTTTCTATTTCAGAGTTCTCTCATACAAAAACAGTACGTTGTAGAGGAATTTATTCAATTACATAAAATAATGTGTATCCCTTAACTTCTCTTGACATAAATCAATAACAGATGAAAATTGGATTAAAAAACGGATTTTTTCTTGGAAATATTTGGTGGTTATGTGG
>ERZ857521.2594-NODE-2594-length-17026-cov-3.907312_pt1 | contig 17026 bp, 15 predicted proteins | sample MGYA00519701_ERZ857521 | MGnify/ENA primary metagenome ERZ857521 (study PRJEB31778, sample SAMEA3449346) | human gut metagenome | biome: human gut; feature: human-associated habitat; material: faeces | place: United Kingdom | collected 2010/2012 ...
GCCCTTGCGCCAGGGCCGGGGATTTCGCTCCAGCTCCAGCAGAGTCTCCATTGCCCTGTCATCTCCCTGCATAGCAAGGCAACTCATCAGGTTGGATGCCTCGCTGGAATATTCCGCAGACAACAGCGCATGAATCAGACCATCCCGCACATCGGCGGGGGCATGATAATAGATTTCACAGGGCCAGAACACCTCTGCGGCCAGTGCCGACCGCTGGATCTCCGGGGTGATGGCATCATGGTAGCCAAGCAGCTGCCAAAAGTCGGTGAACTCTGGGTCATCCATATCTGCCAGCCGCTGAATGTTCTGAATCAGGTTTCTTTGCTTTTCTGTGATTTGTTCCGGTGTCCAAGCAAGAGCAGTTTTTCGCTCCTGTTCAGATTTGCATTTCCAGCATAAACCTTCGTAGCCCAGAGGCGTTCCACAGCTGGGACAGGTATATTTGAGTGCCATCGCATCCATCTCCTTTCAGAATACAAAAAACACCTTGCATCAGCCTGTCACCGAGACAGACCGACACAAGGTGTGAAAGACCGCAAGAGAGGAACTGTATCCGGTTTCAGATACAGAAAACTTCTCAGACTCTATTCTTTTTTCTATCTGAACGGTGGTCTGCCACCTATAGATACTACACATCGGAACCTCTCATTGTTGATGTCAACTAATAAGTCCAGGATATGCACAGCTGCAGGCACTGCACAATCTCATATCTTCCCTTTTCAAATACATCTGTTTTTAAGGTAAGTATATCATATCAATTTGCCGATTGCTATAGAAACATTCTTAAAAATAGGCATAAATGAGTTTTTTTGAGCGTATACGCATTTCAACTTTTGGGAAAGGAATAGTATTCTTAAAGGAAAGAGGTGATGGAATGGCAGCCGAAGATATCAACATTGCATTTGGGAAACATCTGAGAGGTATCCGAATTCAGCTTGGAATGAATCAGGATGATGTTGCTGCTGCCTGTGGGATTGATCCTACATCCATCAGTCGACTGGAACGCGGCGAAACAAATGCTACACTCACCACTCTGCAGCGTCTTTCCAAAGGATTATGTATTCCTCTGCAGGATCTGATGGACCTTAGAGAAGTATATCAGGTCACAGTTGTGGGCGAGGAACTTCTGGGTGAAATACAGTCGCTCCTGGGAAAGCTCAGTCTGGAAGAACAGCAGTTTATTCTGAATTTTATCAGAAGCTTTGTATCACTAAGGAATGATTCCAACGACTAATATGAAATAACCCCTTTCTCTTTTGAATCCTCTTTAATTGTAGGCAGCTTGATTTTACTGAAACGCAAAAGGCACCTATCTGCTGATATCCCAAACCAGCGGACAGGTGCTTCTTTCCTATTATGAATTTTTGGGGGTATATAAAAACAGCGCCCTTTTTGAAATGCAAAATCAAAAAGGGCGCTGGGATTTTTTCTGAAAACAAAAGGTTCGAATCATGCCAGTGCCTGAAATCGTCCATAGGCGATCCCTTTGTTTCAGAGCTGAAATTCTGGGCAAAAACCGAAAAAGAACAATCGGATGCAGATAAAGCTGCATCCGATCTAAATTGTTCCTGCTATATGGGAGGTAGGAACACCTTAAATCGCTTGAGCACGGTCCGCAATTTTTGGAAAAAAGGAGGGCCCGGGGCGCACGGCTCCAGGTCCTTGACTGGCGGCTAGTGAAAACACTTTAGATCGCTCTGCCGTGTGTGCAAAATTCTGGCAAAGAAAATGAGCCTGGAACGCGAATTGCGTCCAGACTCAGTCTGTGGCAGGTGGGAACACTTTAGATTTCTCCGCTCACTTGCCCTCCATAGTCAGGGAGGGGGCGTTTGTGGGGGAACCGCAGGTTCCTACCACATTTGAGCGAAGCGGATGCCCCGCCCGCAGGCGGCTGACTTTCATCGGAAGTCAGAGTCCCAACCAAACAAAAAAGCACCTTTTCAGGTGCCTTTTTGTTTGGTTGGGCTGGATGGACTCGAACCATCGGAATGCCACAGTCAAAGTGTGGTGCCTTACCACTTGGCTACAGCCCAATATAAAGAAAAAAGACTTTTTGTGGAAGTCTTTTTTCTTAGTGGGGTGGGTAGTGGGATTCGAACCCACGATCTTCAGTGCCACAAACTGACGCGTTAACCAACTACGCTATACCCACCATATTAACTTGGTGCGCCAGAAGGGACTCGAACCCCTGGCCTACTGCTTAGAAGGCAGTTGCTCTATCCAGCTGAGCTACTGGCGCAAAATCGAATCATGGAGCGGGTGATGGGAATCGAACCCACGTAACCAGCTTGGAAGGCTGGAATTCTACCATTGAACTACACCCGCATCATCATCGCTAAGCGACGATATTTATTCTATCAAACAAGGGTTATTTTGTCAATAGAAAAATGCAAAAAGATTCAGATTTTTTCCAATGAATTTACTGTGCGCTTTCTGAGGTATCCAAATGCACCACCGGAAGGTCAATATGCTTATAAACACTCCACATCCGGATGCCGAATACCACAGCCAATGAGATATAAGTCGCCACCATCTTATCCATAATGGGATAGATGAACCACAGCACCACCGCGCCCGCCAGCGCCGCAGACGCATAGACTTCCTTGCGCAGGACAATCGGCACCCGCTGCAGCAGAATATCACGGATTACACCGCCGCCCACTGCTGTAATCACCGATACAAAGACCAGCTGAGGCAGATTGTATCCATTGTCCAGCCCTCGGACTCCCGTATCAATAGCAAAGACTGCCAGGCCTATGGCGTCCGCAGTGAGCATGAGCTTACTCCACTTCTCACTCTTGGTGGCAATCGCCAGCAAAGACGCCACAATCACGATCATAATGGTGGTGTAGCTGCTGAAGAAACGCGGAACTCCCACATTCATTACCACATCACGGGTAATACCGCCGCCGCAGGCAGTGGAGAATGCACACACAAAAATCCCGAAAATATCAAGCTCATAGCGGATGGCAAGATATGCTCCGGACAGTGCAAATGCAAAAGTACCGATATAATCCATGATACTGATCGTCTGCATACTCATCGGTTCATATCCTCCTCTTCCTTCAAAATCACAAGCGCCGGTTTCTGTGCCATGCTGTGTTCTCCTCCAGATTCGCAGCCCTTCTCTGACTGTATTTTCGCACTATATTTAAGTATACAAGTACAATTCTCCCCTGTCAATTAGCCGGATGTTCTGAAATTCTTCCTTCATTCTGAGCATTCCTCACAATGGATTTTTCCATGCAAATACAGCTGTCCGCCCATGCTTTCCCCGAACATAAAAAACACGGCTGCCATTCATGACAGCCGTATAAAACCCATTGCTTATTCCTTGGAAGCAAGTTCGATCAGGCGGGTGAACAGTCCCTTGAAGACCGGATAATCCGCATACAGATCCTCCGGATGCCACTGAACGGCATAAACCAGACCGTCCTCGCTCTCCAGAGCCTCGGGAATGCCATCGTTGGTGCTGCCTACGATCCGCAGGCCCTCGCCTACCTTCTTGATTCCCTGATGATGGAACGAGTTGGTATAGATCTCCTTGCCCAGGATCTTGCCCAGCACACTGTTTTCGTCCATTGTCACCTTATGGGTGGGGACATTGCGCAGATCCTGCGACTGGGAATGACAGATGGAACCCGGTACCTGGGACGGAATATCCTGGTACAGACTGCCGCCAAAGGCTACATTCAGCACCTGGAAGCCACGGCAGATTCCGAAGATCGGCTTCTTCTGCTCCCGGGCCAGCCGGATCAGCTCGAAGTCATAGCGGTCCTTGTCACGGTTGATGTAGTTGACCTGCGGCACCGGATCTTCTCCATAATACTCCGGCGCAATATCCTCACCGCCGGGAACCAGCAGTCCGTCGATCATATCCATATATTCTGCGCAGCGGGACGGATCTTCGGTCACCGGGATCAGCACCGGAATGCCGCCTGCATCAATGATTCCCTTTACATATCCCTTCTGGATCATGTAATTGCGGACACTGATGCTCTGAAATACAAAACAAATGAGTCCGATTCTTGGCTTTTTCATACAGTCACCTGCTTTCGCTGTATTGATACCGGGAATTTCCCGGTACTGTGTCTGCTTACCTTTTTATTATATCGGATCAGAAAACAGTTGTAAATATTCCAAAGACAGTTTCTGCCCGGGTACAGAGGACTGTTTTACCGTGCCACCGGTACACCCAGCTGTTCCAGGGCATCCAGTGTATCCTTGGCAGGAGAGGTATTGAACGAATACGCGCTGCCGTCCTTGGCATGGATGGTCACCCGCATGCCGCCATCATAATCGACACTTTCGATCTCGTTCTTCTCCAGAGCGAACTCGTACTTCTCACCAAACTCCCGGGTGTAGACAATCCGCTGGTCTGTGATGTCCAGCACGCCGCGGGGAATCTTGTTCTTGTTCATGTACATACTCTTGCGGAACCATACAATCTCAGTTGCCAGGATCGGGGTTTCTCCCTCCCGCAGTGTGATTTTCGAATCCCGCTTGGTGCTGAAACCGCCGTTCTTTGCGGCCCATATGATGAATACCACAACTGCCACCAGGAACAGTACAATAAAGATCGGAATAAAAAGGATAACAGGCATTGGTTTTAACCTCTCTTCTTTCACAGGAATTTTATGTTTTTCCTCTAAATTTTACCACTCACGACCCGTTTTTACAATCTCTGGATAAAAATTGATTACAAAAAAATATATGCGGACAGCAGAAACCCCTCCCGGACACAGGATATGCATCCGGAAGGGGTTTCAGACAACAATTTTCTTATTGAGCCGCCGAGATAGTTTCCTCGTCCTGGGCATACTCTTCCAGCGAACGCTCGAGCCAGCCGCGTCCGTTGACGATCCGGGCAGCGATCATGCCCAGCGCCGTGTCGCCGGTGACATTCACCAGGGTGGCAAAGGGATCGCCCAGGGTGACGATCAGAGCCATAATGGGAATGGTCCAGTTGGGCAGGCCGAAGATCGAAGCAATAACCAGCTGACCCACATAGCCGCCGCCCGGGATTGCACCCATGATGGTGGAGCCTACAATAGCCGCCACAATGAGCAGCACGATATTTTTCGGAGTGAACACATCAATGCCGCACAGAGCGCAGACAAAGGTGGCCTGGAGCACCTGCAGGATGCTGGCGCCGTCCTTGTGGAGGTTTGCGCCCATCAGTACACAGAGGTCGGACATATCCTTGGGCAGGCCCATCTTCTTGCCGGCGATCATGTTATAGGGCAGGGTCGCCGCTGTGGAACAGGTGCCCAGGGCAGTCAGGCTGGGAGTGACATTGTTCTTCCAGTAGAGCCCTACGGCCTTGCGTCCGCCGCCCAGATAGGCCATGATCGAATGTCCGACGAAGTAGTAGATCAGAATGGCGACCACATAGGTCAGGAAGGAACGGGAAAGGGGGCCCACAATATCCCGACCATTGGTGCCGATGAGAATGGCAAAATAGAAGCCCAGTCCCAGCGGAGCCAGCTTCATCACAATGCCCACCAGCTTGACCATGACCTCATTGAGTCCTTCCAGCAGAGCGATGACCGGCTTGGCCTTCTCCCCTGCCATCACCACCGCAATACCGGTGAGAATGGCATAGACCACCAGAGCCATCAGATTGGTACGGGACCAGAGCAGCGAGAAGTCGCTGACTGTAAACATTGCCAGAATATCCAGACTGGTGCCGGAGAGGTCTACGCTCTCCTGGGCAAACTGGGTCATATCGGTGTTCTTTGCCGGGTCAAACAGAGCGGTAAAGCCCACCATGTAAGCGCTGCATACCACGCCGGTGATCAGGAACAGCACCAGCAGAACAGCCAGTACCTTGCCCAGCTTACGCATATTGTCCATGCTGGCAATGGCATAGACCAGTGAGATAAAGATCATCGGTACAACACAGCAGTACAGCAGGTTCAGGAAAATGTTGGCCCAGGGTGCCAGGACACTGGCTCCCGGTCCCCAGAACGCACCGACGATTCCGCCCAGGATCATGCACCCCAATAGGATAAACGAGGAGCGGTACGAATCCCAGATTTTTTTCATATATAACCCTTCTTCCTCAATTGGGCCGGAACGCTCCGCAAGACCATTCCAGCCGGTAAAATCAGAAGCGGCATTCCATATTTCTGGAAAACCGCCTTTGAATACCCCTACTCTACCACTTTATTTTGATAAAGTCAATGAATTATCACAAGATTTTTGTTTTTTCTGTAAAAACGCTTGATTTTCTACGAGGAACAAATCTCCTGTTTATTCCAGGGGAACAGCTTTCAGAAAAGTGTTTTTATCTGGAGGATTTTTGCGGATCAGCAGAAAAAGTGCTTGATTTTCCCGGCACAGAGGTCTATTCTTAATGAAAACAGAACGGCTGTCACGCCATTCGGAGGCTCTGCCCTGAATGGACCCGGCAGCGGCAAGGAGAGATTGCTATGAAAGAGATCCTGTGCTTTGGCGATTCCAATACCCATGGCTATATGCCCGGACTGGGAACCCGTTATCCCATCGATCAGCGCTGGAGCGGTCTGCTGGGCAAACTGCTGGGCGATGGCTATCATGTTGTGGAGGAGGGTATGGACGGCCGTACCACAGCATTTGAGGACGACCTGCAGCCCTGGCGCAGTGCTCTGGGCTATATCGGACCCTGTGTAAAGACCCATGCCCCGCTGGACCTGATTATCATCATGCTGGGCACCAATGACTCCAAGACCCGCTATGGGGTTTCCGCTGAGGAGATCGGCTTCGGCATGCAGGAACTGATCCAGCGGATTGAAACCTTCTTCCGCTACAATGCCGGACGGGCCGGCGCCTGCCCGAAGATCCTCATCATCAGCCCGGTTCCCATGCCCCAGACCGGCGGCGACCCGGAATTCAACGCCGAATCGCTGCAGAAGCAGGCCGGACTGGCTGCGGTTTACAAGGCTGTGGCAGAGCAGTATGGCTGTGCCTTCGCGGCGGCAGAGGACTGGATCACCCCGGAACAGCTGGGTGTAGACTTCTGTCACTTCACTCCGGAAGCACACCGCATCTTTGCGGAAAAGACTGCGGAGCTGGTGCATCAGCTGCTGGACTGATCCCTCTATCAGAATATGAAAAAGGCAGGCAAGATTGCCTGCCCTTTTTTATTCCTCCATCTGACGCCCCAGGAACATAGCTGCGGCAGCGATGAGTTTCCGGTCAGCTTCAGAGGGCTGACGGCGGTCCTCCCCGGCGGAGAGGATCACAGCGCCGCAGACATCTCCGGCCGCCAGAATGGGATAGACAGCAGCTGCCGGACGGTCATAGCCCTCCACGGCATATACCGGCGAGGACTGGGGATTTTCGAGGATATAGGACTGACGGGATTCCATGATCTCCTCCAGAGCCGGAGCTGCCCGCCGTTCCAGCACTTCCTTCTTGGGAAGCCCGGCAGCGGCGATCACATGATCCCGGTCACAGATCAGCACCGGGGTAGTGAGCACCTTGCCCAGCACCTCCGCATAGACCCCGGCGAATTCCCCCAGCTCTCCCAGGGGAGAATACTTCTTGAAGATGACCTCTCCATCGTTGTTGGTGAAGATCTCCAGCGGATCTCCCTCCCGGATGCGCATGGTTCTGCGGATCTCCTTGGGGATCACCACTCTGCCCAGATCATCGATCCTCCGTACGATTCCTGTCGCTTTCATACTGTTTCCTCCTGATGTGATTCTATTTTCACTGTTATTTCAGTCTTGACTGGTTACGCTGTTAGTATTTACTGCCCTTTGCAAAATATTCCGTCAAAACCAATTCTCATTCTGGAGGTCAGACTGTATTCCGCACCTGTCTTTCCGGGTCATACAAGATAAAATTCCATGCAAAAAATCCCCCTGAAGCCAATAGCTTCAGGGGGATTTTTATCAGGCTGTGCGATCAGACAGTCTGTGCGTCTTTACGGTTGGAGCGCAGGAACATGCCCACCGCCGAGCCGCAGACGATCAGATACCCCAGCAGACTGTACAGATCCGGGATCTGCTGGAACAGGAAGAACCCGAGGATCGCTGAGAACACCACCTGGGAGTAGTCGAAGACCGAGATCTCCCGGGCCGGCGCAAAGGCATAGGCATTGGTGACGCTGAACTGTCCCAGTGCCGCCGAAACACCTGCCAGCAGCAGCATGGCGATCTGCTGCATGGTCATGGGGTGATAATCGAAGATCAGGAACGGCGCCGCCGTCAGCAGCGAGAAGAGCGAAAATACAAAGACGATCAGCGACTTTTTCACGCCGTACTTGCCCAGCAGCCGCAGCATGGTGGAAGCGCCGCCGGCACTGATGCCGCCCAGCAGAGCCACCAGCATGGGGAACAGTTCCCCGCCTGCGCCGGTGGGCTTGATAATCAGCAGACAGCCGCAAAAGGTAGCCACAAGCGCCGCAATCTGATAGGGAGCAATGGTCTCTTTGAGCAGGAAATAGCTGAACAGGATCGCAAAGAACGGGCCGACTTTATTGAGCATGGTGGCATCTGCCAGAACCAGATGATCCACCGCATAGAAATTACAGATTACACCGATGGTGCCGAGCAGGGCACGGAAAAAGAGGCTCACCTTGGCGGGGCCGGAAAGGGAAACCGGCTGATGGTCCTTGGCCAGCATGACCACCGCAATCACAATAGCCACCAGATTCCGGAAAAATACCTTCTGCATGGAAGGAACATCGCCGCTGAGCCGGACAAACACGCTCATCAGCGCAAAGAAAAATGCAGAGGACAGAATACACAGAATTCCCTTGTTTCGTGAGGACATAGGCAGTTTTCTTCCTTTCTCTTGTACCGGAATGGAACAGCTTCTCAAAATATACTTTTCTGTACGCTGTTCCACAGATCATTCACCTTTCCTGGAACGGGGGTGCTCCCTTCCTTTCCGCGCGGAATTCAGGCTTGCCTTGTGATCCGAACCATCTCCTCCCTGTCTGGAAGCACCCCGGTCTTCTCTGTAATTATACCAACCATTTCCCATAAATGCAAAGAATTGGTATATAGAAAATAACAGCTGAAGTTTGTTAAAAATCATTGCGATTTTTGCCGTATATTTCCAGCTCATTTCCATCCGAACGCAAAAAATCCCCTCCGGCATAAGGCCGAAGGGGATTTCCATGAAATTGCGCTGTTACCGTTCCTCGCGGAAGTAGTTGAGGCCGCAGCTCTTGGGCTGGGCATGCTCCCGGCTGGAACGCATGCTGGTCACGACCAGCACCAGGATGGTCGCCGCATAGGGCAGCATATCATAGATCTGCGCCGGCAGACCGGGAATGCTCACATACATGCGCATGATGGTGAGTCCGCCGAAGATCAGCGCCACAATCATACCCCGGAACGGGCGCCAGGTGGCAAAGATAACCAGTGCCACTGCCAACCAGCCATAGCCGCTGACACAGCCATGCACCCACACGCCGGAGGTGGTGACCATGCTCATATACATGCCGCCGATGCCGCAGATTCCGCCGCCGATGACGGTGGCTGCGTACTTATAGAGGGTGACATTGATACCCACAGCATCCGCGGTAGCCGGGTCCTCACCCACTGCCCGGAGGTTGAGTCCCACCCGGGACCGGGCAAAGAACCAGGACATGAGCACAGCCAGCAGAACTGCCAGATAGACCAGCCAGTTATAGCTGAACAGCAGCGAACCGAGCACCGGAAGATCCGAGAGCACCGGGATTCTGAGGCCGGAGAAGGCAGCCTTGGTCACCGAGGACACAGCCACATAGCCGCCGGCCTTCTGACCGATGTACTCGCCGAAGAAGTTGCCGAAACCGGTACCGAAGATGGTCAGGGTCAGACCGGTTACATTCTGGTTGGCCCGGAGGGAAATGGTGAGGAAGCTGTAAATCAGCGCCCCCAGCATACCAGCCAGCATGGATGTGATCAGGGCGATCACCGCAGAGAGCACGCCGCTGGGAGTCCCGCCGGAGGAGAGCACTGCCTGCTCATAGAAATAGGAGCCAGCCAGTCCGGAAATAGCGCCCATGAACATCATGCCCTCAACGCCGAGGTTGAGGTTGCCGGCCCGTTCGGTGAGGATCTCACCCAGAGCGCCCAGCAGAAGCGGAGTACCAGCCAGTACCGCCGCAGGGAACAGGCTTCCCAGAATCTCAAGCATGGTGTTCCTCCTTTCTCCGGGGGATCAGTTTATAGGTGATGAAGAACTCACAGCCCAGCATGAAGAACAGGATAATGCCGATGATCAGATCGGATGCCGAGGCCGGGATCTTGAAGTTGGTCTGGATGGTGTTGGAGCCCCGTTCCAGCATGGCGATAAAGACAGAAACCACCAGCATGCCAAAGGGATTCATCTTGGACAGCCAGGCCACGGTGATGGCAGTGAAGCCCACGCCGCCGGCTGTGCCCTCGGTGAGGGTGTAGTCCGCTCCGGCGAACTGGAGCATGCCCACCAGGCCGCAGAGCGCACCGGACAGGAACATAGTGCGGCACATGACACGGCCCACCCGGATGCCGGCATACCGTGCGGTATTGGCGCTCTCGCCCACCACAGCGATCTCATAGCCCTGCTTGGTACGGGTGATATAGACATAGGAAACCACCACCAGCACCAGGGCCAGAATCCAGCCCCAGTGTACGCCCAATACCTTGGTGAGGCGGGCGCCCGGAGCCAGCATGGCGATCTTGGGATAGCTGCTGCCCGGGGCCTTCCAGGGACCGTTCATCAGGTACTTGACAAAGGCCAGGGCAATATAGTTGAGCATCAGGGTGAACAGGGTCTCATTGGTGCCCCACTTTGCCTTGCAGATAGCCGGAAGCAGGCCATACAGGCCGCCCAGGATCATGGAGGAGGCCATCATCAACAGCACCAGCGGGATCTTCGGGAAGATGGTGGCGGTAAACAGACCGAACCATCCGGCGGCAATGGCGCCTACCAGGATCTGTCCCTCAGCGCCGATGTTCCAGAACTTCATGCGGAACGCCAGCGAAATGCCAATGGAGGTGATGAGCAGCGGAACTGCGATCTTCACTGTCTCCCGTGCCACTGTGGGGGAACCCCAGGCACCGGAGATCATTGCGCTGTACACGGTGATCGGGTTGTGTCCCAGCAGGAGCAGGAGCAGTCCGCCGGTGATCAGTGCCAGCAGGAAGGCTGCCGCCCGGATGCCCCAGGCTGCCCGGGGTGAAATGGAATCCCGCTTGGCCATGCGCAGCAGCGGTTCTTTGGGTTGAGTTGTCATGCCTGCACCTCCTCATCCAGATGCTCCACATGGATCATCAGCAGTCCGATCTCGTCCTTGGTGACCTTGCGGGGGTCCACAATGCCGCTGACCTTGCCGCCGCACATGACCAGAATCCGGTCGCTGAGCTGCATCAGCACATCCAGATCCTCACCGATAAAGATGACGGCTACGCCCTTTTTCTTCTGTTCATTGAGAAAATCATAGATGCGGTAGGAGGAGTTGATATCCAGTCCCCGCACCGGATAGGCTACGATCAGCACCGACGGGTTGCAGGCGATCTCACGGCCCAGCAGCACCTTCTGCACATTGCCGCCCGAAAGCCGTCCCACCGGGGTATCCACGCCCGGTGTGGCGATTTCCAGTTCGTCGATCATCCGCTCCGCCAGTTCCCGGGGCGATTTGCGGTCCACAAAGATGCCCTTGCCGCTCTTATAGCTGCGCAGCATCACATTGTCGGTCATATCCATGCTGGCAACCAGACCCATACCCAGACGGTCCTCGGGTACAAAGGCCATGGATACGCCCTTCTGCACGATGACATCGGGGCTCATGCCCAGCAGGTTTTCCCGCACCGGCACGCCGTTCTTTTCGCCGGAATAGAGCACGGCGCCGCCAATGGCGGGATAGAGTCCGGCGATGACCTCGCACAGCTCCTTCTGACCGCTGCCGGCAATACCGGCAATGCCCAGGATCTCGCCGCCGTAGGCGTCAAAGGACACATTGTCCAGGGCGGTGACTCCCTCGCCGTTCTGGCAGGTGAGATCCACCACCTGGAGCCGCTTTTCGCCCCGCTCCACCTCCGGACGCTCGATCTCCAGCACGATGGGACGGCCCACCATCATTTCGGTGAGTTCGTCCTGGTTGGTGGTACCGGTGTCCACAGCGCCGATGTATTCGCCCTTGCGCAGGATCGCCACACGGTCGGAGATGGACAGCACCTCATAGAGCTTATGGGTGATGATGATAATGGACTTGCCGTCCTTTTTCATATTGCGCAGCGCCGCAAAGAGCTTTTCGGTCTCCTGGGGGGTGAGCACCGCGGTGGGCTCATCGAGAATGAGAATATCCGCACCCCGGTACAGCACCTTGAGGATCTCCACTGTCTGCTTTTCCGAAACAGACATATTGTAGATCTTCTTGGCGGGATCGATCTCAAAGCCATACTTTCCTGCCAGTTCTGCCACCTTGCGCTCCAGCTCCTTACGATTGAGCACAGCGCCGCCCGGCAGACCCAGGACAATATTCTCCGCCGCGGTGAGCACATCCACCAGCTTGAAGTGCTGATGAATCATGCCGATGCCCAGATCAAAGGCCTCACGGGGCGACCGGATGGACGCGGGCTTTCCATGGATCAGGATCTCGCCATGGTCGGGATAGTAAATGCCCGAGAGCATATTCATCAGGGTTGTCTTGCCGCTGCCGTTCTCCCCCAGCAGAGCCAGGATCTCGCCTTCCCGCAGATCCAGGCTGACATCGTGGTTTGCCACCACTTTGCCGAAGGTTTTGGTGATATGCCGCATCGATACAGCATATTCTGTGGTTTTCTCCAAGGCTCTCCTCCTTTTTTCTGCCTGACTGAAAACAAAGCCGTCCTTTCTTACAAAGAACGGCTTTGTTCTGTGTGTATGGGATTTACTCGACAGCGGTGCAGCCTTCTACAATGTACTGCCAGGACGGAGCGGACTGCTCTTCCTGCTCGTGGTAGTAGTCGCCCTCGGGGATCTCGATGGTCTGGCCATCCGGGCTTACGCCGGTCAGCGGGCCTGCAAAGACGTGCAGTTCGCCAGCCTTGAGCTGCTCAATGGCGGCATCAATAGCCTCCTGAGTACCCTCTGCGGCAATGTTGGTGTTCAGGGGCGACAGGTAAACTGCGCCGTCTGCATAACCCTTGCACCAGTCGGTGGGGATCTCAGTACCGTCGATCACATGCTGAACAGCCTCGGTTACATAGATGCCCCAGTCGATCCGGGCAGAGATCAGGGAAGCCTCAGGAGCTGCCTCAATCATATCGTTGTTGTAACCTACCTGCCATACACCATTTTCCTCAGCGGTGGTGGCGGGAGCAGTGGAGTCAGAATGCTGGGAAATCACATCGCAGCCCCGGTCGATCAGAGCCTTGGCAACCTGGGATTCCACAGTGGGATCGTTCCAGGAGTTGGTGTACATGATCTCCATGGTCACATCCGGGTTGACGCTCTTGGCACCCAGATAGAAAGCAGTGTAGCCGCTGATTACCTCAGCAAACGGGAAGGCTGCCACATAGCCGAGCTTGTTGGTCTCGGTCTTCAGGCCGGCAGCGATACCAGCCAGGTAACGGGCTTCATAGATGGAAGCGAAGTAGTTGTGGAAGTTGGAGAGACCCGACGAAGCTGCCTGATAACCGGTTGCATGGCAGAACTGGATGTTGGGATACTCAGCTGCTACTTCCTTGACATAGTCCTCATAGCCGAAGCTGGTTGCGAAGATGATGTTGCAGCCCGATTCAGCCAGCTCCCGCAGAGCGGTATCGCACTCAGCACCCTCGGGAACATTGTACTTGCTGATGATCTGATCGTCACGCAGGCCCAGGGCTTCCTGCATCTCCTTGGTGCCCAGCTCATGGTTATAGGTGTAACCCATATCGCTGGAGTCGGAGATGTAAACAAAGCCTACCTTGATCTCGTCCTTGGAAACGGGAGCGAGCTCTGCCTGGCTGGTGCCCTCGCTGCTGGAGTTATCGCCGGCAGCCGGAGCAGAACAGCCTGTCATCAGGCCTGCGACCATGGCCAGAGCCATGAGCGCACTCAGGATTCTTCTTTTCATCTGTGATTGCCTCCTGTCTTTTGTTTGACCTGCCGCCCATAGTCCGGAGCGGCCCGGATGAAAATAAAAACGCTACCCGAAATAAGAAACCCTGTTCTTTCCCACTCTGGATAGCTTTTACACCTTTATTCTACACTGCCCGATGCGCCTCGTCAAGGCGAAGGTGAAAAAACTGTAAATTCTATGACTATTTTGAAAACACCCGCAGATTTTACACAGGCTTCTTGTACAGTTTTCCCACCCGTAACTCTCCGGGCCGGGCCGGTTTCCGGTTCCGGCGCCGGTCCGGAAAGCGGTTTTCACCCCGCCGGAACGCATGAGCCGCTTTCGCACGGGGAAATTTACTTATATTAAACATAAAATTCACCTGCCGATTCCCCGGCGTCCCGGAGTACTCCGGAAGATCCTGCACAAAACAGCAGTTTTTGTCAGCAAAACCCACAAAGGCAGCCCCCTGCGCGGCAGATTTTATTGCATTTTGGAAAAATGTTCGGTTTATTAAACTTTTAGTTTACCGACTATTGATTTTCCGGCAAAATATTGTATAATATTCTCGGTTTAGTAAAAATAACTTTGCGGTTTAATATTACTGCACACAGAAAGCGAGGCGTCAATTTGGATATCGGCCATAAAATCAAGCAGCTCCGCATCCAGAAGGGGCTGACCCTGGAAGAGCTGGCCAGCCGAAGCGAGCTGACCAAGGGCTTTCTCTCCCAGACGGAACGCAACCTCACTTCCCCGTCCATTGCCACCCTCAACGATATTGTAGAGGCGCTGGGCACCAGCCTGTCCGAATTCTTCAAGGAGGACAAGGAGGAGCGCATCGTCTTCCGCAAACGGGATTTCTTTGTGGATGAACGGGATCACTGCACGGTGAACTGGATCGTGCCCAATACCCAGAAAAATGAGATGGAACCCATTCTGCTGGAACTGCCCCAGGGCGGGGAATCCTTTGCCATGGACCCCCACAGCGGCGAGGAGTTCGGCTATATCATCGAAGGTTCGGTGGTGCTGATCTCCGGGGAAAAGAGCTATACCCTGCACAAGGGCGAGACCTTCTATCTCTCGGGAAAGAACCGCCACTACCTTAAAAATGAAAAGAAAACCACCGCCAAAGTGCTGTGGATCTCCACCCCGCCTCTGTTCTGAGCGGACTGTTATCCTGACTGCGGAAAAAGAAAGGAGCCTCTTTCTGTATGGAAAAGAAGCTGATCGAATTCAAGAACATCGTCAAGGAATTTGACGGAAAGCTGGTACTCAAGGGTGTCAGCCTGGATATTTACGAAAATGAGTTTGTCACCCTGCTGGGTCCCAGCGGCTGCGGCAAAACCACCCTTCTGCGTATTCTCGGCGGCTTCCTGGAACCCACCGAAGGCCATGTGCTCTTCGATGGACAGGATATCAGCAAAGTACCGCCCTACAAGCGGGAGATCAACACCGTATTCCAGAAATACGCTCTGTTCCCCCACATGAATGTATACAACAACATTGCCTTCGGCCTGAAGATCAAGAAGGAACCCAAGGACATCATCGAGCAGAAGGTAATGCGTATGCTCAAGCTGGTGAACCTGGAGGACTATGCCGACCGCAATGTCACCGAGATGAGCGGCGGTCAGCAGCAGCGTGTCGCCATTGCCCGTGCGCTGGTCAATGAGCCGAGCGTCCTGCTGCTGGACGAGCCTCTGGGCGCCCTGGACCACAAGCTGCGTCAGGAGATGCAGCATGAGCTCAAGCGCATCCAGCAGGAAGTGGGCATCACCTTCATCTTTGTAACCCACGACCAGGAAGAGGCCCTGACCATGTCGGACAAGATCGTCGTTATGAAGGAGGGCGAGATCCAGCAGATCGGCTCCCCCACCGACATCTACAACGAACCCGTCAACGAGTATGTGGCCAACTTCATCGGCGAGAGCAACATCATTGACGGCGTCATGCTCGAGGACTACAAGGTCATGTTTGAGGACAAGGTCTTTGACTGTGTGGACTTCGGATTTGACAAGAATGAGGCAGTGGACGTGGTAATCCGTCCTGAGGACCTGGACATCGTTCCCCGCACCGAGGGCAAGCTCCGGGGCATTGTCAAGAGCGTACTGTTCAAGGGCGTTCACTACGAAACCGTGGTGGAGACCAAGCTGGGTACCGCCATCACCGTCAAGATGGTGGTAAAGGACGGCAAGCCGGTCTTCAATGCCGAGGCCAATGAGAAGATGTCCGCCAACGACTTCTATCTGGACACCGCCGATGTGGATGAGCTGGATGCCGCCACCATCATTGCCCGTGCCGACGCCCAGGCCTGGAACCCCGACACCGATGAGTTCGTATCCATCAAGGATGTGGTCTACCAGATCAAGAAGGAAAACGGTACCTATCCGGTTACCTTCTCCACCGCAGCCGGCACCTCGGTCACTGTCAACATGATCGTCAAGGACGAAAACCGTGTTGCCAACAAGGAGTACGAAGAGGAGATCTTCGCGGTGAACTTCTTCAAGAATGCCGATGAAATCACCGAATCCATCGCTCTGGACACCGACCTCAAGACCTGGGCCAATGCCTCGGCCTGGAGTCTGGAGGACGGCAAGGCTGTGGAGATCACCAATGTCCACTATGACTTCGATCCCGAGACCATCACTCCCGGCGTCTATGATGTGACCTTCTCCACCGAGGGTTATGAATACAAGGTGGACACCACCGACAAGTATGAGGTGGGCGACATCGTGGGACTTTCCTTCCAGCCGGAGGATATCCACATCATGTCCAAGAACTAAGGGGGCGTGACCGATGAAACAATTCCGCAATATGGTCTACCCCTATGTGGCGTGGATCGCTGTGATGATCGTAGCCCCCATGCTGATGATTGTGCTCTATGCCTTCACCACCGCCGGCAACGATGTCACTACCATTCGCTTTACCCTCGATAACTTCGCCCGGTTCTTCAGTGACCAGGTCTTTCTGGATGTGCTGTGGCGTTCGCTGTTCATTGCGGTGATCACCACCATCATCTGTGTGCTGCTGGGCTATCCC
>ERZ857521.2608-NODE-2608-length-16948-cov-5.045048_pt1 | contig 16948 bp, 13 predicted proteins | sample MGYA00519701_ERZ857521 | MGnify/ENA primary metagenome ERZ857521 (study PRJEB31778, sample SAMEA3449346) | human gut metagenome | biome: human gut; feature: human-associated habitat; material: faeces | place: United Kingdom | collected 2010/2012 ...
GCCGTTGGAGACAAAGGGCTCCGGGGTGTCGCTGGCCAATCTGCCGGTCAATCTCATCGACCACATCGAGATGTATAAGGGGGTGGTTCCGGCTTATTTGGGGGCTGACGCGCTGGGCGGTGCCATCAACATCGTGACGAAGAAGGAGAAAAAGAATTACCTGGACCTATCGTACGGGATAGGTTCGTTCCATACGCACAAGGCGGACTTGAACGCGCAGGTGGTGTTTCCCAAGAGCGGGATTATCGTGCTCCCGACCGTCGGAGTCAATTATTCAAAGAACGACTATATGATGAAAGGGGTAGAGGTGTGGGACGAAAGCGTGCGAAAGTATGTGCCGTCCAACCGCCGGCGTTTTCACGACGATTATTTCTCGCTGCTGGCCCAGGTGGAGGTTGGAGTGAGCGGGAAACGGTGGGCAGACGACTTCTTTGTGACGGCTTCGTATTCGAAGGTGGACAAGGAGCTGCAGACGGGTTCTATCCAGACCAAGGTCTACGGGATGGCCGAGCGGAACGGGTCGGCTTATAACGTGTCGGCACAGTACCGCAAGAAGGACTTTCTGTTGAAGGGGTTGCAGATGCACAGCATGCTTTCGCATACCTGGGACTATTCGCTGACGGTGGATACTGCCTACCGGGTGTACGACTGGAACGGGAATTATGTGGAGAGTTCCCGCAATGAGATTACGGGCCGGGAACGGTCGTTGCGGCATTACAAACGTCCCACGACGATGTTCCGCTCCAACTGGGACAATCGTTTTCATCCGCAGCATGCCCTGAACCTGAACTACTTGTTCAACCGGACGGGAAACGACCGCTACGACGACGTGGATGACAGTTTTGTGCCGTCCAATGACGTGGTATGCAAACACATCCTCGGCCTTTCCTATCAGCAGCAACTGTGGCAGGACAAGATGGAGAATACGTTCTTTATCAAGGATTACATCAATCACCTGAATATCCGGCAGACGGACTTGTACTGGCAGACGGGCTCGGACAAGGTGAAGGGAGAAAGTACGGGTAATTACTTGGGATACGGGGCCGGCACGCGGGTGAAGTTCCGGGAGCCGGTCGCGCTGAAGGCTTCGTTCGAGCATAGCGTGCGTCTGCCTCTGGCCCGTGAGCTGCTGGGCAACGGGTCTACGGTCTATGCCAATACGGCGTTGCGTCCGGAAAGGAGCCACAACGTGAACGTGGGGCTCTTTGGTACGTGGCATCCCGGAGTGGGGCATGTGTTGTATTACGAAGTGAACGGCTTTATGCGGTTTGTGGACGATTATATTCAGGCCGTGGTGGCGGAGAAAGAGGGCATGATGCAGTATCAGAACGTGCCTGCGGTGCATATCAAGGGACTGGATGCGGAAGTGCGCTACAGCTGGAGGAACCACTTGCAGTGCATGGCCAATGTGAGCTGGCAGGACGCGCGCGACCAGCGTAAATACAAGGACGACGGAAAGCCTTCGGCCACGTACCTGAACCGGGTGCCCAACCGTCCGTGGTTGTTCGGGGCGGCAGAGGTCGACTATACGTTTCACGAGGTCGGCCTGAAGCGCAGCAGTCTGCGTCTGGAGGGTTCGTATCAGTGGGTACACTGGTATTTCCTGACTTGGGAGGCGTATGGCTCGAAGGAGAGCAAGGCGCAGATTCCGGCGCAGCATGTGGTCAATGCGGGGGTGACTTACTCGCTGGAAAACGGGAAGTACAACCTGTCGGTCAGCTGCGACAACCTCTTTGATAAGTTGGTGTACGACCATTACAAACTGCAGAAGCCGGGAAGGTCGTTCTTCCTGAAGTTCAGGGTGTTCCTGAACTGACATGTGAATCTGAACTAGATATTAACGAACTATAGTAATATTAATCTTAAACATTATGTGTATGAAAACAACGAAATTTTCTTTTCTGAGATTCCTGAAAGCGGGTGTGTTTGCTGCGGCACTCTTTTCTTTTGCGGCATGTAGTAAGGATACTCCGTCCGAGAATACGGTAGACCCGGAACCTGCCGGGAAGTATCATTTTGATATCTTCATGACGGTAGGCAAACACGGCGGCATGGGAGGAGGAGATAATACGATTGTCAAAAGTGTGGAATCACTGACGGCCGACCAGCCGATGATTGATATCAAGGGGTCCGGTGTGGAACTGAATCCGTACACCATCGAGCTGATTGCCAAAGGGAAATATTATTATCAGGTGCCGAGCAAGCAGACGCGTTTCACGAAGTTCCGGATTCTGGACAACAAGATTGAAGTGGTGCAGGAACAGCCGTTTGGGGTGAATTCCTATACCGAACGGAAGTACACGCATGCGTGGCTGGACGACAAGACGCTGCTGATTATGGCGGCCAATGGCGACGCGGACAAGATTGTCTGGACCAAACTGAATGTGGAGGATATGCGCATCTTGTCGGAGGGCACGCTGGAACTTCCTTTGCCGACCAAGGCGACTGCGTTTACGACGACGGGTATTCTTACCTACAATGAGAAGGTGGGCAAGCTGTATTATTTCTATTATGGAAAGACGAAGGCCGGCCGGAAAGGGATGGCTACTTCCAACTTCCTGACAGCCGTCATCAATCCTTCGGACATGAAGGTGGAGAGCAACAAGGTCAATGCGCTGGCCGGAGAAATGGCCGGAAGCTCCTACGGACAGCTGTTGCAGGACTGTGTGACTTACGACGAAACCGGAAACCTCTACCTTGCCGCATTTACCAAGAAGGGCGATTTGGAAGAGGGTTGTCTGTTGCGTATTAACAAGGGGGAAACGGACTTCGACCCTTCTTATAACGGCTATCCGAATGCGGACGGGAAACTGTGTACGGTTCAGTACCTGGGCAACGGCAAGGCGCTGACTTACGCCAGAAACCAGTCGGCCAATACGGGACGGGACACTTACAGCCTGTATTATTCCATCGTGGACTTGAAAACGGGCGAAAGAACCCGGCTGGCTTGCGACGGGAAGGAAATCGGTTACAATAGCGGCCGTTTCTCCCAGCGTTCGGTGGTGGTAAACGGAAAGGCTTATATCGGGGTCAACACGGAGACAAGTACCTGCATTTATATTTACGATGTCGCTACCGGAAAGGTGGAAAAAGGAGCGGATATCGCGCAGGGTTACTATTTCGATGCGTTGAGAGTGGTGGAGAATTGAGAAATCTTATAACTTTGCAAGGATAAGAAAGCGATAGAATCAAGACGAATGACAAATCACAAGATAATCGTAGCAGGCATTGGCCCGGGCTCCGCGGAGGACATCACTCCGGCGGTGGTCCGGGCCTTGGCTAGTGCGGATGTGGTAGTGGGGTATCACTATTACTTCCAGTTTGTGCGTCCCTACTTGAAGGAGGGGGCGGAGTGTGTGGATACAGGGATGAAGCGGGAACGCGACCGGGCCCGTCAGGCTTTCGAACTGGTGGAACAGGGGAAGTGTGTCTGTGTCATCAGCTCGGGCGACTCCGGCATCTACGGGATGGCGCCGTTGATGTATGAAATGAAGCGGGAACGCGCCAGTGAGGTGACGCTGGAGGTGTTGCCGGGCATCAGTGCGTTTCAGAAGGCGGCTGCCAGACTGGGGGCGCCGGTGGGGCATGATTTCTGCGTGATTTCCTTGTCCGACCTGCTGACGCCGTGGGAGAAGATTGAGAAACGCATCCGTGCGGCGGCATCGGCCGACTTCGTGACGGCTGTCTACAATCCGAAGAGTGAGGGCCGTTACTGGCAGTTGTACCGCCTGAAGGAGATTTTCATGCAGGAGCGGGAAGCGACGACCCCGGTGGGCTATGTGCGTCAGGCGGGACGTGAGGAAGAGACCGTGAAGATAACGACTTTGGCCGACTTTGACCCGGAGGACGTGGACATGTTTACGGTGGTGCTCATCGGGAACTCGCAGTCGTACGAATGGGAGGACCATCTGGTTACCCCACGGGGGTATTATCAGCCAGAAAAAATGGAGGCGACAGGCATCGGACAGGAGATTATGATTCACAGCTTCCAGACCATTTCCAAGGAACTGAAGAAACAGGACCTGCCGCTCGGACACAAGTGGGCGTTGCTGCATGCCATCCATACGACGGCCGATTTCGAGATGGAGCACTTGCTGTACAGCGACGAGCATGCGGTGGAAAAGCTGCATGAACTGCTGGTGACGGGCAAGGTCCGTACCATTATTACCGACGTGACCATGGCGGCTTCGGGCATCCGGAAACGGGCCCTTGAACGGCTGGGACTGGAGGTGAAGTGTTACCTGAACGATGAAAGGGTGGCTCGGATGGCCGCTGAAAAGCAAATCACCCGTACCCAGGCGGGCATACGTCTGGCAGTGGAGGAGCATCCGGATGCCTTGTTTGTCTTTGGGAACGCGCCTACGGCCTTGATGGAACTGTGTGCCCTGATGAGAAAGCAGAAGGCCCATCCCGGAGGCATCATTGCGGCCCCGGTAGGTTTTGTGCATGTGTGTGAAAGCAAGTACATGGTGAAGACCTTCCAGAACGTGCCCAAACTGATTGTGGAAGGACGGAAGGGAGGAAGCAATCTGGCAGCCACCTTGGTGAACGCCATCCTGACGCTGGACGATGCGGCCTTGTTAAAACCCGGACGCGATGTGTAGACAGTCATTCCATATTATCGGCATCAGCGACAGCACCGAGATTTATTTTCCGCCTCCGGTGCAGGAAGTCATCGCCCGGGGGAAGGTGTTTTCGGGGGGCGTGCGCCATCACCAGCTGGTGGAAGGGTTCTTGCCCGAAGGGGCAGAGTGGATAGACATCACCGTGCCGTTGGACAAGGTGTTCACGCAGTATGCCGCACACCGGGAGATTGTAGTCTTTGCCTCCGGCGACCCGCTGTTCTTCGGCTTTGCCAATACCGTACAGCGCCTGTTGCCCGAGAGCAGTATCCACGTTTATCCCACGTTCAATTCCTTGCAGATGCTGGCCCATCGCCTGCTGTTGCCTTATCAGGAGATGCGGATGGTATCACTGACCGGGCGTCCGTGGAAAGCTTTCGATGCCGCACTGATTCGCGGGGAGCGCATGCTCGGGGTACTGACCGACAGGGTGAAAACGCCGGCAGCCATTGCCGCCCGGATGCAGGAATACGGTTACGACAATTACCGGATGTATGTGGGAGAGGCTTTGGGCAATGCGGCGGAAGAACGGGTGCGGGAGCTGACGGTGGAGGAAGCCATGAACGCCACTTTCCAATCGCCCAACTGTCTGATTCTGGTACGTACGGCATTGCGCCGTCGTCCGCTGGGACTGAAGGAGTCGGAGTTTGCGCTGTTGAACGGACGGGTGAATATGATTACGAAACGGCCGGTACGCCTGCAGACCTTGAGCATGCTGGATTTGCAGATGCGCACGGTCTTCTGGGACATCGGCAGTTGCACGGGTTCCGTGTCGATTGAAGCGAAGAGTCTCTATCCCGAACTTGAGGTGATTGCCTTTGAACGGCGTCCGGAAGGAGCGGAACTGCTGCGGGCGAACAGTGTCAAGTGGGGAACTCCCGGCATACGGTTTGTGGGCGGGGATTTCATGGAACAGCCTTTGACCGACCTTCCCCGTCCGGATGCCGTGTTTATAGGCGGGCATGGAGGCCGGTTGCAGGAGTTGCTGAAGCGTGCAGACGAGGTCTTGCTTCCGGGGGGAGTAATAGTATTCAATTCGGTGAGCGAGGACAGCTTGCAGCAGTTTTACGAGGGAGTGGCGCAGACCGGACGTCGGGTGACCGAACGCATCCGGCTTGTGGTGGATGCCCATAATCCAATTGAAATATTGAAAGCAGAATGAAAGAGAAAACAGCCATTATATTGATATCTTCCCAGGCATTGCCGATGGCGCAGCTGCTGGAGAAGGAATTGGGAGATTGTACCATTTTTTCACAAAAGGCACTCGACGGATGCACGCAGGTGGCCTCGTACAGTGAGTTTGTGGCGGCTTCGTTTGCCGCATACGACCGTTTCCTGTTTATCGGGGCCATGGGCATCTGTGTGCGCTGCATCGCTCCCTGTGTGTCCGACAAATATGCCGACCCGGCAGTGGTGTGTATGGACAGTACCGGGCAGTTTGTCGTTCCGGTATTGTCCGGCCATGTGGGAGGGGCCAACGAATGGGCCCGGCAGATTGCCTCCATCTTGGGGGCACAGGCGGTCATCACCACCCAAAGCGACTGTAACGGGGTGTGGGCCTTGGACTTGCTGGCTGCCCGGTTCGGATGGCAGACCGCGTGCTCGCACGAGGAGATGAACCGTGCGATTGCCCGCTTCGTGAACCAGGAAAGAGTGGCCTTGCTGTTGGACATCAAGGACAAGGGTACCGCCTGGCTGGAGCGTACCCTTCCACCGTATGTAAAAGTGTATTTCCATTACGCCGACATTCCTTTTGAAGACACGGACCTGCTGATTGCCGTCACGCCCTACGAGTACGAGGCGCCGGTGCAGGCCTTATATTATCGTCCGCAGGTGTTGCATCTCGGAGTGGGCTGCAAGAAACAGTGCGTACCCGACGGCATTGCCGAGTACATCGAGGAAGTGATGCACTCGCACGGCCTGTCACCGTTGTCGCTGGCTACGGTGGGTACGATTGAGCTGAAGAAAGACGAGCCGCTGCTGAAGGCGTTGCAGGAGCGATGGAAGCAGGCCAAGGTCTGCATCTATTCTGCGGAAGAGCTGAGCGGTCTGGAGATACCCCATCCGTCGCAGAAGGTGTATGAAGTGACCGGGGTCTATGGTGTGGCCGAGAGTGCGGCACTCAAAAGCAGCGGAGGCGGAAAATGGCTGCTGGAAAAACAGAAAGGAGAGTTGGTGACGGGCTCGCATTTCACCTTTGCGGTGACACTGGCGGCGGAGGCGGTGCGCGGAGGACACATCGAGATTGTGGGGGCCGGTCCCGGTGACCCGGAACTGATTTCGGTACGTGGCAAACGGATGCTGGAAAAGGCCGACCTGGTGCTGTATGCGGGCAGTCTGGTGCCGCGCGAGCTGACTTATTACGCAAAGGAGGGGGTCGTGGTGCGCAGTTCGGCCCACATGGACCTGCAGGAGCAGTTTGCTTTGATGAAGGAATTCTACGACCGGGGACTGTTTGTGGTGCGTCTTCACACCGGTGACCCGTGTATCTACGGCGCCATTCAGGAACAGATGGCCTTCTTCGATGCCTACGGCATGAGCTACCACATCACGCCGGGAATCTCGTCTTTCCAGGCGGCGGCAGCGGCCCTGCGTTCGCAGTTCACCATCCCGGAGAAGGTGCAGAGCATCATCCTGACCCGGGGAGAGGGACGTACCCCCATGCCGGAGAAAGAACAGTTGCACAAGCTGGCCCAGTCACAAAGTACCATGTGCATCTACCTGAGCGCGTCCATCGTGGAGAAGGTGCAGGAAGAACTCTTGCAGGCCTATCCGCCGGAGACGCCTGTGGCTGCCTGCTACAAGCTGACGTGGAAGGAAGAGAAAATCTACCGGGGGGTACTGAAGGACCTGGCCCATATCGTTCGTGACAACCACCTGACCCTGACTACGCTGCTGGTGGTAGGAGAAGCGATAGACAACCGTAAGGGGCTTTCCCGTTTGTATGCCTCCGACTTTACCCATTTGTTCCGGTCATGATACTCGTATTAGGTGGAACCACGGAAGGGCGGCTGGCCGTGAAAGTGCTGGATGAGTCGGGCAAGCCTTATTTCTATTCCACGCGCGGAGACTCGCAGCAGGTCAGTTGCCGTCATGGGGAGCGTGTCAGCGGGGGCATGGATGCGGAAAAGATGGAAGCCTTCTGTCGGGCGCACTCTGTCCGCCTGCTGGTGGATGCGGCCCACCCGTTTGCCGTCCGCTTGCACGAAACCGTGGAACAGGTCAGCCAACGGCTCCAGTTGCCCGTGGTGCGTTTCGAACGTATTTATCCGCCCCGTACCGACGAGGTTATCTGGTGTGCGGATTATCAGGAGGCTGTCCGCCGGTTGAAGGAGGACGGCATAACCCGTCTTCTGGCACTGACCGGCGTGCAGACCATCGGAAAACTGCGCGACTTCTGGGCGGACGATACCCTCCAGCCGACCTGCTGGTTCCGTATCCTGGATCGGGAGGAATCCGTCTCACTGGCCGTGCGGCAGGGTTTCGATGTGAATCGGCTGGTCTTTTACCACGAAGGCGCACCGGAGACGGAACTTCTGGAGCAGTTGAAGCCCCAGGCCATCCTGACCAAAGAGAGCGGCGAGAGTGGTGGTTTTGTCGAGAAACTGGAGGCGGCCCGCCGTGGGGGGATTCCGGTCTATGCGGTCTGTCGCCCTTCCCTGTCGGCCGATTTCATTACGGTGACCGGCATACACGGATTGCGGAAAGCCGTCGAGCGCTTGCTGCCCGATTTCTATCCCTTGCGGAGCGGCTACACCACCGGAGCCTGTGCGACGGCTGCGGCCAAGGCGGCCCTGATTCGCTTGCTGACGGGCGAATCGCTTTCGGAAGTACGTTTTCGGATTCCCGACGGAGAGGAACTGTCCTTGCCCCTTGCGTCCGTCTGTCAGGAAACAGACACATCGGCTACGGCTGCCGTGGTGAAAGATGCGGGCGATGACCCCGACGTGACCCACCGCAGCGTGATAGAGGCCAAGGTGGCGTTCTCGGCACAACCCGGCATCCGTTTCCTGCAAGGGAAAGGGGTGGGGAAAGTCACCCTTCCCGGCCTGGGATTGCCGGTGGGAGAGCCTGCCATCAATCCGGTTCCCCGGCAGATGATGATGCGGGAACTGTCGGCCCTGTACGGCGGGGGACTGGAGGTGACGATTTCCGTACCGGGGGGAGAGGAGCTGGCTCTTCGTACGTTCAATCCCAAGCTGGGCATCGTAGGCGGGATTTCCATCATCGGGACTTCGGGCATCGTGCGGCCTTTCTCTTCCGAGGCTTTTGTGGAAGCCATCCGTCGGGAGGTGGAAGTCTGTCAGGCCATCGGAGCGGAACGGCTGGTGCTCAACTCCGGCGCCAAGAGCGAGAGATATGTGAAGCGTGAATACCCGGACTTGCCCCCGCAGGCCTTCGTACATTACGGGAATTACATCGGCGATACCCTGAAGATTGCAGACGACCTGCACATCGGGAAGGTGACGATGGGCATCATGCTGGGCAAAGCGGTGAAACTGGCCGAGGGGCACTTGAATACCTACAGCAAGCAGGTGGTGATGAACAAACAATTCTTGCAGGAACTGGCCCGCGACTGCGGTTGTTCTCCGGAGGCACAGGCGGTGATTGCGAAGATGACGCTGGCCAGGGAGCTGTGGAAAGGTCTCCCGGAAGCGGATGCAGCCCTTTTCTTTCCGGCCCTTCTGGGCTTGTGCCTGAAGCATTGCCTGGCCTTGCTCAGCCGGACGGAACTCACCCTGATGCTGATAGACGAGGACGGGCACATTGCCTGCCGCCTAGTGGGGCAGGGTGTCCAATAACTGATGTACGGCTTGCAGCAGCTCTTCGATGGTGGCTGCCTGTACGGTCTGTCCGGAAGCAGGATGGAGGAAGAAAGCCTCGTCGGTGACCGCGATGTACCAGTCGGACCGATGCTGCCGGTTGCCTTCAATGCCGTGACGGGCCAGTGCCTTCTGCACCATGGTGTACCGGTCTCCTTCTCCCGTGAGACGTACGGAGACCGTGGCCTGCCGGGCGATGCGGAACAGTCCGCTTTCCCGGTCAAACCGGATGCCTTTTCGCAGGAAGAAATGGCTGAGACTCCCATCCAGTGACAAATCTTCCGGGGTGCCGGTTTTCACCCCGTTCTCCTTGTTCATCAACCACACTTTGTCGGCAATCTGGAGCGCCAGTTCCAGGTCGTGTGTGGACAGGAAGATGGTGCGGTTGCCCGTGTGCGACAAACGGAACAGCAGTTGCATGATTTCCACCTTGCTGGGAAAGTCCAGAAAAGCGGTCGGCTCGTCCAGAAAGATGATGTCCGTCTGTTGTGCCAGCGCCTTGGCAATCATGACCTTCTGCCGCTCGCCGTCGCTCAGCTGATGCACCATCTGGTAGCGCAGGTGCCCGATGCCGACCAGTTGGATGGACTCTTCTATCACCTCCCTGTCGTGCTTGCCCAAGCGGCCCCAGAATCCGGTGTACGGACTTCGTCCCATGCCGACCAGTTCCTCCACCGTCATGTTGCGCAACTCGCATTTCTCGGTCAGCACCACCCCGATGAGCGTGGCCAGTTCCTTGTCGGAATACGTGGACAACGGTTTTCCTCTCAATAGGATTTCTCCTTCCAGCGGCGCCTGAAATCCGGACAAGGTGCGGAGCAAGGTCGATTTTCCGATGCCGTTCGCTCCCAGCAGGCAAGTCAGTTCCCCGCTGTGGAGGCAGGCGTTGATGTCGGTAGCCACCACCTTCCGGTTGCCTTTCTCCTTGTAGCCGATGGTGAGGTGATTGATTTGTATGTGATTGTTTTCCATCATTCGTTCATGTCATTGCGTCGTTTGTTGAACAATACCGAGATAACCACCGGTGCACCCACCAGCGCCGTCACGGAGTTGACCGGAAGCGCCCCTTCAAATTCCGGCATGCGTGCAATCAGGTTGCACACCAGGGCCATGGCTCCTCCCATCAGCAGGGAGGCCGGCATCAGGATGCGGTGGTCTGACGTGCGGAACAGGCTGCGGCAGAGGTGAGGAACCGCCAGTCCCAGGAAGATGATGGGCCCGCAGTAGGCCGTGACGATGGCCACCAGCACGCCCGAGCAGGTGATGACCTGCAGTCTGGCCCGCTTGATGTTCAGTCCCAGGTTGCGCGCGTAGGCATCCCCCAGCAACAGCAGGTTCAACGTTTTCACCAGCAGGAAAGAGACGGGCAGGAGCACCAGCATAATCGAGAAAAACAGCGTCATCTGGTTGCCCGATACGCGGGCAAAGCTGCCCAGTCCCCAGATGACGTAAGCCCGGATATCCTCCTCCACACTGAAGTATTTCAGTACCCCGATTACCGCGTTGGCCACATAGCCCACCATCACCCCGATAATCAGCAGGGTCACGTTTCCCTTCACTTTCTGAGAAACGAAGATGATGAGCGCCATGACAGACAGCGAGCCGATGATGGCCGAAAGGGTCAAGGCGATTTCGCCCATGATGCCAATCTTGCTCAACGCCACTCCGCCGAGGGTACCGGACAGCAGGACCACGAAGGCCACGCCCATGCTCGCGCCGGAGCTGATGCCCAGCACGGAAGGTCCGGCCAGCGGGTTGCGGAACACCGTCTGCATCTGGAGTCCGCTGACCGACAGTCCGGCTCCCGCCACGAGGGCCGTCAGCACCTGTGGGATACGGGATTTCCAGATGATGTTGTACCAAATTTCGTTGTCGTGCGAATTTCCCCACAAAATCTGCCACACCTCCTTGAACGGAATCGATACAGACCCCAGGAGCAGGTTCAAGAGGAAGAAGACAAAAATCAGCATGGCGATGAACACCATATAAAGTGCGACCGGACGTTTCATGCAAGGAAGGGGATTAGGGTTTTAAGCGTTCATAATAACGGGGGGTATGGTCCGGCAACAGCTGCGGATGGAAGATGGCAATCAGGTCGGCCAGCACCACTTCCGGTTCCACCGGCATACTCTCGTAAAACGGTTTCTCACTCATGTTGCAGTAGATGACCTGCTTTTTCTTGAACGCCTGAAAATCGGCATAGCGGACATCCTCGGCTTGCAGGGCTTCGTAAGAGAACTTCCCTTTGTAGCTGTTGACGATTCTCCAGTAGTCCGCATACGCCGCCTGGCTGTAGACCGTTTCAAAGTCGAGCGACACCCCGCCCGAGTGTGTATCCTCCTTCAGGAAATAGTCGGCCCCTGCATCCTTGAACAGCTGGGCCAGGAAACTCTTTCCCCCGACCGCATACCAGTTGCCGCCTCTCAGTTCACCACTGAACACAACCGGCCGTTTCTTCACCTGCGCGGTAAGCTGCACCAGTTCCTGGTAACGTTTCTCTATCTCTGCAAAAATCCGGTTGGCCTGTGCTTCCTTTCCAAACAGCAGTCCGACAAACTTGATCCATTCCGCCTGTCCCAGGGGAGTCATCTCCTTGTAGCCCAGGTGCGGGATGAGGGGAATACCCACTTCCGTCAGGGCGTCATATCCTCCACGCTTGAAGGGGGAAATCAGGATGATGTCGGGATGGATGCCCATGATGACCTCGTTGTCGAAGTTGCCCTCGATGCCAATCTTGTGCGTCTTTCCTTCCTTCAGCCGCTTCTGCATGTCGGCATTGAAAAGATGACGGGTACTGGTAATGCCGACCACAGCATCCAGGGCCGACAGTTTGATAAAATTGGAAAGTTGCAGGGAAGTCATGCAGACCGTGCTCTTGACCGGCGTTTCGATGACGGTATAGCCCTCAGGCGCGCCGGTGACCTTGGTTCCTTTCGGCGCCAGGACAAAGTGATACGATTCTCCGCCTTTTTCCTTTTGCGGGTCTTTGATGTCCAGCAGGCAATAGCCCTTGTCCGTGTAAGTCACCTGAAATCCCTTCGCGTATCGAGGGACAATGCGTACGTTCGTATCGGCAGGCATGACGGTGCCGTTTACGTTCGTTTTCTCCTCTGTATTCGAGCTTTTCTTCGCTCCGCAGCCAAACAAGAAAGGTATGACCAGGCATACCCACCAAAATAGATGTTTCATGGTCTGTTATTCGTAGGTAATCACTTTCTGCTCTCCGAACCGTTCCGGAAGGATGCAAAAAGCGTTCGTATTTTCTGTCTCAATTGAAAAATAGCTTTGCAAAGTTAAAAGATATAATTAAAAACAGCCTCCCTGTCATTACTTTTTGTCATACTATAACAATCTATAGTATTGTCTGTTTCCGAGAAATGGGCAGATGGCATTATCTTTGTTACCGATTATGATTCACAAATTTATCTGGTATTTATGAAAGCAAGAACTTTTCTCGTGGCTTGTTGCCTCGCTTTAGGTGGAATCTGCATGCCGGTGCATGCACAGGAAGAAGGAAATTTCGTGTCGGAAGATGTGATGCAGCATCTTCAGGAAGGCGATAAAATCGCGTTGCTGATGGTCCATTTCGGTACCACGCACGACGATACCCGTGCCCTCACCATCGACGCCCTCAACCAGAAGGCCAAGGCCGAATTCCCCCAGCTGGAGTTCCGCGAAGCCTATACCTCGCGCATCATCATGCGGCGGCTGGCCAAGCGGGGCATGCGCAAACTGAATCCGGTGGAAGCCCTGGCCCAGCTGAAAGCGGACGGCTACACCCACGTCATTATCCAGTCGACCAACATCATCGACGGCATCGAGATGGAATCGCTCCGCAAGGACATCGACCTGATGCGTCCTCTGTTCAAGGAAATCCGTCTGGGCATGCCCCTGCTTTACACCCCGGAAGACTACAAGCAGGTGATTGACTGCCTGGCTACGAAAAGCCGGGAGAAAACCTTTACTATCCTGGTGGGGCACGGCACCTACACCCCCGCCACTGCCCAGTATGCCATGCTGGACTACATGCTGCAGGCGGAAGGCCATACTGATTTTGCCGTCGGAACGGTAGAAGGCTATCCCACCTTCGACAATGCCATCGGCCGGCTGGAAGCGCAGAAAAAAATCAAGCAGGTACAGCTGATTCCCTTCATGTTTGTGGCCGGCGACCATGCCAAGAACGACATTGCGGACGACATGAAAGCCGCCCTGGAAAAGAAAGGCTACCAGGTGACCGCCCTGTTGGAAGGCCTGGGAGAACAACCCGCCATCCAGCAGCTTTACCTCGACCACATCCGCTTTATCCTTCAGCACAAGCAGGTGGACATCGTGCAGAAAAAGAAGGCTTATGCCCAAGAAAAAGACTGACTAAAAACGGAAAACTTATGTCGTTAGCCAAACCTCAATTCCTGATTGCGGCTGCCGCTTCCGGAAGCGGCAAGACCACCTTTACGATGGGCCTGTTGCGGGTACTCAAAAGGAGGGGGCTGCCCGTGCAACCCTTCAAGTGCGGCCCCGATTACATCGACGGGAAGTTTCATGCCCTCGCCGCGGGGCGGGAGTCTGTGAACCTGGACACCTGGATGGCCTCGGAGGCCCATGTGCGGGCAGTCTATTCCCGGTACGCCCGGGAGGCATCGGCCTGTGTGGTGGAAGGCGTCATGGGCCTGTTCGACGGGTACGACCGGATGAAAGGGAGCAGTGCCGAGATTGCCTCCCTGCTGCATCTGCCCGTCATCGTGATTCTCAACGCACGTTCTTCGGCCTACACCGTCGCCGCGGTCTTGTATGGGCTGAAGCATTTCTGCCCCCAGGTGGAAGTGGCGGGAGTCATCTTCAACCAGGTAGGTTCTCCCTCGCACTATGCGTACCTGAAAGAGGCCTGTGCCGATGTGGGCGTGGCCGATTTGGGCTATCTGCCCAAGGTGAAGGATATAGAAGTCCCCTCCCGCCATTTGGGACTGACCATCGGGCGGGCTGCGGAAATCGATGCCCTGTCCAACAGGGTAGCCGATTTGATAGAGCAATACGTGGACGTGGACCGCCTGCTGGCGCTGACCACCCGTCCGCAGGAAGTGGTCGATACCCCTCCGGTCTCACCGATTACTTCCGGTGAATCGGGACGGAAACGCATTGCAGTAGCACAGGATGCCGCCTTCAACTTCTTCTACAAGGAAAATTGGGATGTCTTTTCCCAAAAGGCAGAGGTCGTGACTTTCAGTCCGCTGGCAGGCGATGCACTGCCGCAGGCCGATTATGTGTACCTGCCGGGCGGTTATCCGGAGTTCTTCGCCGACGCCCTGAGCCGCAATGTACAGTTGGGTGCACAGCTGAGAGACTTCGCCGAACAAGGCGGGCGACTGTTTGCCGAGTGCGGAGGAATGATGTATCTGTGCCGGCAACTGGTTTTGCAGGAGGGCGAGGTGTATCCGATGGCGGGCGTGCTGCCTTTGGATTGTACGCTGGAGAAAATGCGTCTGCACCTGGGCTATCGTACGGCCCGCTATCGGGGCATGCAGCTCAAGGGGCATGAGTTCCACTATTCGTCGGTCGTCCAGCCCGATGCGCTGCCTTCCGAGGTTTGCCAGTACAATGTGAAGGGTGCGCCGGTAGACACCCTTTTGTATCGTTACAGGAACGTGATTGCCGGATATACGCACTGGTATTGGGGAGAGAATGATTTTTTTAGTTTATGGGATTAAATTGAAGAGTATGAGAAAAATATATACCCGGACCGGAGACGACGGAACGACCGGTATCCATGGGGGCGCACGTGTGCCCAAGGACGACATCCGCATCGAAGCAAATGGCTGCCTGGACGAGTTGAACACCCTGCTCGGCATCATCCGGAGCCTGTTGCCGGAGACCGATGCGTGGCAGCAAAAACTTTATTTCATCCAGCGCAACCTGATGGTCGTGATGAGTCATGTGGCAACCCCTTCCGCGCTGAGGGAACAGAACCCGAACGAACTGCCGCAGGACTTGGATCAATTTTGTGAGGAGTGGATGGACGAGATGATGTCGCAGCTGGAAGACAACGGCTATTTCATCTTGCCGGGCGGCACTCCGCTGTCTGCCCAGTTACAGTATGCGAGGGCCGTGACGCGCAGGGCAGAACGGCGGCTGTGGACCCTTCACCGCACGGACCCCGTCCCGCAGGCGATTCTCCGGTTCATCAACCGCCTGTCGGATTTGCTTTTCGTGATGGCCCGGTTTGAGATGCAGCGGCAGCAATGGCCCGAAGAGAAATGGATGAGCTTTGCCTACAAACGGAAGAAGCGGAAAGAGGAATAAAACAGCTGGGCGTGACGGATGGATTTCTCCTTCATCCGGGCCAGCTCCTTCTCGTCGTGGCAGCTCACATACGAAAGTCCTCCGCCGTGAAAGGCAGTTTGGAGCGTCGCCGGGCGGGGTAGCCGTTCATTCATAAGAGGGAGACTGAAAAAAGAAATCAAATGGAGCACTGTCCAACGATGGGCGGTGCTTTTTTATGCTTGTTTCTGTGAACGACATTGCCTGTACCTCGCAGATTGCTTTTTTCAATAATAGTATCATGTTATAGATTATGGGTAATGAGCATTGTGATTTGCATAAAATATTGTAATATTGTATTCTAGTGAAAAATAAGATCATGATGTCACTTTCTTGAGTTGATAACAGTGTCTCGACGGACGTAAGTTCACGGAAGCATTCTCTTTGAGTGACAATCACAGAGTTTTAAGCATATGGATGTTCTAGCACATTTTAGAAGTATAGAAGAACTGACTAAAACACTCTCACATGAGCATGAATTGCTGACCGATATGTTTGAGAAACGAAAACTTATGAAGTTTCCGCGAGGGCTTGCCATAGATATTGTCGGAGGGAATGAAGCCAGATTAAGAAAGCTGATAGACTATGGCGTATTGGTGGAAGTTGGCAATGCGGTGGAGATTGAGAGTGATTACCTGAACTTCTTTGAAGAGGTACTGAATGTGAACGAAGAAATTAGCGTATTGAGTGTGCAGGAATGTATCAACACGTTGAAAGAGCATATCGGATATTTCTTGCAGGAAACTAATCCCAACCGTAAAACCGGATATCAGGACAGTGTGCGGCAACTTTTAAAGAAGACTGGATTCAGGACGCTGAAAAATGTAGTGGATTTGAAGCGTAATATGGATAATGCCTATAAGCAGGAACCCAATTATATCATTAAAAAGAAGAAACTGCAAAATCTGGATGAAAAGGGTCATAGTATTCGTGCAATGATACGTGAGTGTGAGAAATTGATGGATAATGAGCATGCTTTTTTCATCATGGCCAACGATCCTCACATGGCTAGGACCTGTAGCGATGTGAAACATGACTTCGTCGAAGCCTATCATGCACTGATGGAAATCGACAGGCAGATTATTTCTTATATCAATCAGATTGACCAACAGAATCAACTTTATAAAAAGATAGTGAAACTCGCCCGATTTCGGATGGATTTAGGAAGAATAATGTAAACTATTGGGCTTT
>ERZ857521.2613-NODE-2613-length-16887-cov-7.920449_pt1 | contig 16887 bp, 14 predicted proteins | sample MGYA00519701_ERZ857521 | MGnify/ENA primary metagenome ERZ857521 (study PRJEB31778, sample SAMEA3449346) | human gut metagenome | biome: human gut; feature: human-associated habitat; material: faeces | place: United Kingdom | collected 2010/2012 ...
GTAAAGTTAATGACGGAAGTTTAAGGAAAAAATACGTGGTTTGCCGAATGCTTACTATTATTCGAAGGTTTACAGTTAGCAATAATGAGTTCGTAATAGTGTTTCATAAAAAACACCCCAAAAGTTGAATACAAAACTTTTGGGGTGTAGTTCAGTTTATTGGAGATGGTCTCTTTTTTACCGTATTAATAGGTCTTGTTTATTTCACCATTTTGATGATAGCTGCACGGCTCAAGCGAGGATTTTCCTTAAACATAGTATCCACTCCGCCTTTGTATTCCATAGTCAGCTGTTCTTTGTTCACACCATATTTGTCTACCAGTGTGTTGTACACAGCTTCAGCTCTTTGTTTGCTCAAGCGTTCATTGTATTCAGCTGTACCTGTTTGTTTATCAGCATATCCTGTAATAATGAATTTATTTTCAGGATATTTTTTGATAAGGTTGGCATATGCTTCCAAGTTCACAGCCTCTTTTTGGCTCAGATAAGCTTTGTTGATGTCGAAGAAAGCTGTATATTCAGGTGCATCCGGCAATTTGTTGCTTTCTGAAGTACTGGAAGCTACAGGCTGCGGCTGGTTGCGTTTTTCCTCTTCCAATGCATTTACCCGGTTTCTCAGATTTGCATTTTCTTCATTCATACTTCTGAGCTGACTTTGTACAGCTTGCATTTCAGCAGCTGAAATTCCCGTACCTTTGGTCCAGTCTCTACGGTTGAAATGATAAGTCGCTCCTACCATCAATGCGCCGGAACCTTCTACGTTCTTTCCACCGCGGATACCGTCCATTACGTCATTGTTGATGGTACCTCTTAATTCCAAGTTGAGATCCCAAGCCTTGTTCAAGCGGAAACGGTTGATAAAGCCGATGCCTCCGGAGAGTTCATTTTCATCGTTGTCCATTCCTCTCAGATAGCCGATACTTACGTAAGGAATCGCATTGTACAATCGGTCTTCGCGGTAACCGCAGAACATATTGGTGAAGTTCAACATTACATCGCCGTGCAGATGGAGGATACCCCATTTGGTGCGGTATAGGTTATTGTCTACACGTTCATAAGAAAAACCTCCGTCGCTGAAAGAGTATCCTTTCGCCTGATAGCCGCCGAAGCCTAGACGCAATCCAATGGAAGGAGTGAACCATTTACCTGCATTGACTTCAAAAATTGGGGTAATCAGTTTCCCGGCTTTCCCTTCACTGATGTGATCTCCAACATACATCTGTGCACCGATGTTAGCTCCTACAAACCAATTGTCTTTGAACAAGTTTGTTTGTACAGTGTATTTTTCAACCTTTTCTACATCGTTGTTAAGCTGCGTGTTTTGAGCAATTGCACTTATGCTTGTCGTGAGTGCAATACCAAGAATGTAAATAAATCTACTATTCATATTCATGTTTGTTGGTTAAAAATTCTGGCTCAAAGATAATACAATATTTCCAAACGTTATTAAGAAAAAAAGAAATATATGTTGGAAATATTTTATTTGTTTAAGAAAGTGTATTTAAAAGTACATATTTATTCCCAAATTGGCATAGGGAAGAAGTGAAATTTTCTTGTCTGTGAATATTCTGGCGCCCGGTATGATGCTCCCTTTATATATTCTCATCACTTCTTCAGCAAAGATTCCCCATCTGTCGTTCATCCGTACTGTTTCTTTCAGTCCAGTCTGTATGCCAAAAAAATCTTTTTGGGCTGCTCGATGGTGTGTGTATAAAAGACCTGCCAAGCCTTCTACTGTAAAGATTCTTTCCGGGTTGTACTCTGTCGCTAAAGTTGTAAAGTCAACCAGATAGTCGGCTCCTATAGTAATCGGATACACATGTTTGCTCACTGCATAAGGATAATGAGCGACTTCCATGTAACCTCTTACGGAAGAATATTTGCTCCATCTTCTTCCATACCCCACATAGAATTGTTGTCCAAGATGCTTCATCATGGTTCTGAACTGCTGGTCTCCGCTTCTCATCGGATAGTTGGCTCCCATTGCAACGATGGCAAAGTTATACGGCTCGAATTGATACTTGTGGAGGGCTATATGCTCTTCCCTTCTTCTGTATTGGACTCCCATCTCTATGCTCAAGTTCTGCATAGTCCGTTTGCTGCTTGCTCCCTTTCTGAAATTTTGGGTATATTTGTTTTTGCTCCAGCGAGCCTGTCCGAATACTCCGATGTGGTCGTTGACAGCATACACCAGTTGTCCTCCTACGGTGGGTCCCGTAAAAGGTCTTACTTTTCGTGCGTAAGTTGCCCCTCGATGTGCAACGGCTCCAGCCTCCAATCCTCCCATTACGTTTACTTCCAGTTTAGGATCTGTTATTCCGTCATTGAATAATCGGTTCAGGTTGACCAGTCCTTCCAGACGGACCCCACCGTATGCTTCTTTGACTTTTCCTTTGCCTTGGTCGGGTAGAGTCTCATGTATGCCGGCGAATAAAGTACCTCTTAATCCAAAAGGCAGGAACCATTTTCCCATACTGAGTCCCATTACCGGTCCCACAGGCTCCAGTACGCCATTCATCACCGGTGCTTTCCTGATTCTGGCCGAATAATCCCCTTGGATACCTGCATAGATTTCGTAAAATAGATTGTCCAGTTTCCCAGTGTTGGCTGATACTCCTAAACTCTTCTGTTGACTTGTGAACAGGTAGGTTAGTCCAGCTATTGCTTGAGCTCCTATATCGTATTTCTTTTGTGAGTCTAGTCCATTGATTCCATCAGTAAAAAGATTCACTCTTGGTTCGACAAACAGGTTTAGGTGATTGTGCAAGCTATAGCTCACGTGCATGCCTCCGTATATTCCTCCTGAAAAGAAACGTTTTTTCGACACTTTGTTTCTTGTCCAGTAGGCTCCTACGCCCCATACCGTTTCCAAATCCCAATTGGAGTTTTCTTCATACCCCCTTAGATAGTCTAAGATTCGGAACATGTGCGCAATCTCTATACCACCTCTTCCTATCTGTTCATTCATGCCTCCTTCCACACCAATTCGGTAACGGTTGAATGAGGTGACATCCTTGGTTAAAGCAACTCCTACTTCTTTGGTGTAGGGACCGGCAGTTCCTCCCGCTAGTTTCCCGGCTCCACCAAATAAGGATAATGAAAAGTTGCGCCCCTTGGCTTTCGGATTGATGGGGCGTCCGTTGGGAATATATCTTTTTTGCCTTACGTAATCCATGGCATTGAAAAAAGTTGCCTTGGTCGAATCTGCAGTTGTATTTTGCGCGGAAAGTATTTCTGTTCCGCAAAGGCAGCCGATTGCTGCTATATAAAAAGCTTTTTTACTTATCTTCATGATTATTGATTCTTATACATATCCAGTGCGGTTTCCACTATGTCCTTTGTAAATTCACCGTCATTTTGTGCCAAAACAATCATCTTTTTGTCCAGGTTGAAGCATCTCACCAGATACAAGGCTGCGTCTGTCATTCCACTATCGCCTTTTCTGGCGGCTATAATAGCCTTCAGGTACCATTTCACGGGATTTCCCTCTGGCATCTGTTCCAACACCTTTTCAGCTTGCGCATCTCCTTGTGGAGTTTCTAGTGCTAAATTCATGACCGCTTCATTTTGTGCAGACGAACGGCAGATTGTCTGGAATGTTTGTTCCGCTCTCTGAGCCTCCTCTGGAGTGTTTCCTCCATGGAAATAACCTCCCATGGCCCATGCGTATGCCTTTACCAGATTGAATTCTTTATACTCTGCTGGAATCAGTTTGGCCATGACACTGGCATTTTCAAAGTCTCCTGCCTTGATGTACATACACAGTTGGTTTACCACTACCTCTACCGGGTTAATGATATCTGTTCTTCCCGTATCCATGTTTTTCCTTTCATAATTTACGGTAAAGATGGTACGGTCAATCAGTGGTTCCAGTATCTGGGTATCTGTCACATCTCTTTCCAGCAGCAGTTTGGCCAGTGTGTTTCCAGCCAGCACCCATGGTGCCTTCATGCGTAAGGATTCCTCGTAAGCCTTTCGTGCCACGGCTTCTTTTTCTTGATTGTCTTTCAGCAGCTGCATCAGTTTCCAGTATTCATACCGGGTATATATTCCATCTAGTCCTTTCCGCTGGAAATTCTCTAGGACCTCTTGGTCAGTCGGTTCCCGGTAAATGTCATATCGGCACAGGTATTTCACTTGTCTAAGTCGTTCCAGATAGGGGACGATTGCAGTCCGGTAGTCTTTTCTGGTTCTGATTTTTTGCCCCTGTCTGTTTATGTCGTTAGGAGATTCTTTTACTACCTTCCGGATAAAGTCGGCTGTTTCCGTCAGGCTGTCCGCTTCCAGCAGTGTCGCCACTTCACTCCATGAAGCGACTTCTGCTTGTGGGTTTTGGTAGACTCTTTCCCTTACGGATGCAGGAAGGATTTGGGTAACCTCCTGTTGGATTCTTTTCATACGTTTTTCTGCCAGTGCCAGATTGGTCTGATAATATCCTTCCGGCGATGCTTTTCCCATAACGTGAAATTCTTTCAGCATGGCTCCTGGTTCGTTTAGAATCTTGTTTAGCTGTTTCCTTATTCCAGTCAAACTTTCCTGGTTTTTCGGGTCGTCTGTCAGTTGGTCCGAATTGATTTCAAAATTCAGTTCCACCAAGTCTTCCGTATCATATTTTTCTATTTGTGCTTTTTCCGGATATTTTTGGAAGTCCATATCCATGGCTATTAGAGAATATTGCAGGAATTTTAGCGGCCGTTTATTTTCGCAGGTATTGATTTGGTAGGTTTTTTTGAATGGTATGTGATAATAGTCTTCAATACAGAAATCTGCATAGCAACTATAATTCACGTTGGGGTCGGGCACCGTGACCGTGTCTTCCCATTCAATCACCATTCTGTCATTCACCAATGGTTGTTGCTTGATATACTTTTCTAGTTTGTCTCTTGTCAGGTCGTATCCCATTTTTCGGGTTTGTGTCAAGTGATATTCCTTCCCATCGTAAACCAACGGCTTCAGAAAGTCCACTGTGTCGTTTGTCTCACAGTTTAACACATACGGTTGTATGATTAGTCGGGAGTATGTATTCCCTTTTCCTTCCGGGACTATAAATGTATTGTAAGGATAGAATCGGTTGCCGATCAGACGACTGGCTTTTGGCTCAGGCTGAATCTGTTTCAATTTTCCTGTTATCACGACCTCTTTCAGATAGATGCCGTCGTCTACTTCTACATCAATTTTCATGCGGTTGTTCACTTTTTCCAGTACAGCCTTATTCAAACCGGCTTTGAATACCAGTGCTCCATTGTCTGGTACTAGTATTTCATAATAACCGTTGGCATCTGTTTCCGTCCTTTCGTCTTTATGCATAAACAGTGTCAGGTCTGCATTGTCTTTGTCCAGATTGTTTTGCAAATCCTTTGCTTCAGCTACAGTCTTACAGCTATATACATATACTACGCTTTCCGAAAACGGGATTCTCTTCTTTTTGTCTGCAATGTTGAAGACCGTACCGCTTACTTTGATCATTCGCTGTGCCCATCCGCTTGCAGGGACAGCTGTCAGCAGTGTCGTGATTAACATATATTTCCCGAAACCGCTTATTGTTTTTTTATTCATGATTTTTCAGATTATTAGAATAAATAGCAGCAGGACACCGCAATTTCTGTCGGTACACATTTTATCCCATTTGCGTTATACTGCTCCTTTTTCAGATTTGTACCCTCCGGATATTTTTTTTCCCGGTACCATATTGCACCCACACCAGCCGAAAATTCTAGGTTGAACCGCTTACAAAGCGGCCAGGCGTATCCATACGTGAGTCCTGGTCCCCCGGCATCTCCTTGATGAACTGTGCCTTTATGTGTTACCGTATATCTCATGCCGCTTGCCGATAGTCCAATAAATGAACGTGCCATTGGTCTTCCTGAAATCCAGTATCTGATTTCTGCTTGTGCTCCTTTCAATTGGGCATTCAGGGGTGTATTGTTCAGTCCGTAGAACACGGTCCCTTCCAGGCTGAACCTAGAAGCTGTTACCAGTTCCATTGAAAGATTGGGTGTCAGGTTGCCCCACAGCAGTGCGTTGGTTTTTACCGCTGCAAGCTGTGCATGAGCCATACCGCAGACGGCCATCCATGCTCCCAGACAGATACTTTGCCTTAATAAATGATTCATAATGTTTTTATAAATACAGTTTTTTGTTTTAGTACGCATTTTTCTCTCCATGCAGAGCGTTCGCCACCGTCTTGTAGATGATGAACAAGTCCAGTCCGAAACTCCAGTGTTCGATGTACCAGATATCGCCTATCACACGGCCCTCCATGTCCTTCAGTTCCTTGGTCTCGCCACGGTAGCCCGTCACCTGGCTCCAGCCCGTGATGCCCGGTTTCACGAAATGCCGCACCATGTACTTGTTGATGAGTTTGGAATACTCTTCCGTATGCTTCAGCATGTGCGGTCGCGGTCCCACAATACTCATGTCACCCTTCAGCACGTTGATGAACTGCGGCAACTCGTCGATGTTCGTCTTTCGCATGATGTTCCCCCAGCGCGTCTTGCGCGGGTCATCCTTGGTGGCCTGTAGCGTATCCGCCTGTGCGTTCACCCTCATGCTGCGGAACTTGTAGCAGTAGAACTCCTTGTCGTTCAGCCCGTTTCGTTTCTGCTTGAAGAACACCGGCCCCGGCATCGTCAGCTTCGTGATAATCGTCACGATAATCAGGATGAAGGGGAAGATGGTGCACAGGAAAAGCAGTGAGAACACGATGTCGAACGACCGCTTCAGGATCTTGTTGCCCGTCTGGCTCAACGGATCTTCCCGCAGGCTCAGATACGGCACATTGCCCAGCATGTTGAAGTACACCCGGTTGTGCAGATATGTCCGGATATTCGGCACACTGTAGAAATGCACCAGATGATTCTCGCAGTAATCAATGATAGGGCGTATCACCTCGTGGTCTTTCGACGGCAAACAGCAGAACAGGTAATGGTTTTTCCCGTGTTTCTCCAGGTAAGGTATCACTTCCCGCGGTTTTCCCAAGTAGGCACATTCTTTGGGAAAGTTCGGATTCGGCTCGAAGTCAAAATATCCGTTCACCCGGTATCCCGCCCAGTTCTGGTCGGTCAGTTCGTGATACAGTTCCAAGTTGTTGTCGGCACTTCCCACCAGTATCACGTATCTCACGTTTCCACCCTTTGAACGGTATCGTTTCAACATGCTGCGCAGACTGATACGGAATACACCTACGCATACAAACAAGATGAGGAGGAAGGACAGGTAGAAAACCGACCAGACCTCCATGAAATCTCCCACTTCCAGCACGATTCCCGAGATGATGCCGAACAGTACCATCGTTTTGAATACCCTGGTCACCACCTGATAAGTATAAATTTTTCTTCTGTAAAGAATCACACCGATTTGCCGGGAAGCGATGAAGTAGCATAACATCACTGTCAACACAATCTGATAAGGCGGTACGGTTAGCAGCTTGTCCCAAGACGTATCTTTTGACAGGTCGAAGAAAAGATAAAAAAGGCCTCCGCTCAACAAAGTTTCGAAACTTGTCACAAGGAAGCTGGCCCAGTCATTATAAGAATCATACTTCGTCTTCATATAGAATAGCTAGTTTAAGGATACGGTCGCAAATAAAGGTTTTTTTCTGCTTCCCTCCAACAATGAAACTGAAAATTTTCTGAATATTTTTAGAATTTTGTCAGTTCCAGCCGGGCATAGTCCGATTCCAGTGTCATTCTCTTTCCGTCACATTTCACAATGTCGAACACCGTTTCCTGCTGATTGTCAATGCCGAAATGCTTCAATTGCTCCACCGGCGCATTTTGTCCGTTGTCGCCGGTCGATTCCCGAACCTTGAAATCCTTTACCACCAGCTGTGTTTCATTATTCCGGTATTCCGTGCGCCCGATGTAAGCTCCATACCCTTTTGTGCCGTCTTTCTCCGCTACTTCCGTCACCATCCGCGTAATGCTGTAGTACAGCCTTTCACACTTCACGGTTTCTCCTGTTTCCGTCACGGTGAACTGTTCCAGTATCCAGAACCCCTCCACATCCGTATTTATCGGTGCTTTTTTGCATCCGGCAAAGCTCATCGTCAGTCCGATGAACATCATTATCTGATAGATCCATTTTTTCATTTTCCCAGTCCTCCTGTTTTTCTCAACGTAATCATTCCTCCCATACTGTTGCCCAAGTAGTTCCCCCGGTCAAGTCCCAGGCTCGCACTTACGCTCCATCCTTTAGCCCATTGCGGCAGATAAGTCACTTCGGCCATGCTGCTGAACTGTTTGCGCATCTTGTCCAGCGGATGTTTGTAGGTACCCCAATGCCGCGCATACGAGGCGATGACCCTCCATTTCCATCCCTCAGAAGGATTTCCGGAGATACCCACATGCTGCGCTTTCATTCGGGCACTCTTGAACGTAATGCTTCCGTCTGTATTATAGATAGGTCCGGGAATCAGCGGATTTCCGATACCCTGTCCGTAGTGTTGCCATGCCTGATAGATTTCGTGGTTGTAATAATCATCCCCACCACTCATCTGTAGATCGGAAAATGAACCTAGAAAGCCGTCATACAGAATCGGTCCGGAAGAATCCTTCGTACTGATTCCTTCCCAAAGCACAGCCGACACCCATTTGTTTTTGGGGAGATACACCTCAATACCCAGCTGTCCGTCCTTCCATCGTCCGTACTCCCAGAACATCTGCGAGTGGTCTTCGAAATAATGGTCCAGCGTAGCCCTGATTTTCCAGTCGCCCGCGTAGAAGTTCAGACCGAAATTCCAGCTTCCCAGCATGTTTCCCTCCACGTTCACCTGTTCGCCTTTTGGAGTATTACTTCCTCCTGCTGTAGGAAAGAAGGCGTGCCAGTACGATTTCAGGCCGTCGGGCATGTCAAGCGTCTGTTGAGATTCTCCGTTGGTCAGTTTCTGGTATTGGTCGCCGCCGAACTGGGTAGCCATGAACAGTCCGAATTCGAATTCCACGGGCAGTTTTTCCTTGTTTCCCAAACGGAACATCAGCGACTTGCTGTGGTACATTATCTTTTTGGCATATTTCTGGTTCACTCCGCAGAAATCCTCCTGCCAATTTCCGTCCGTAAATATTCCGTAGGCCAGGTGACCTTTAAAGGCTACCCAGCTTCGTGTACCCGGTATGGTCAGGTAATCTTTGATTTCCGCCCTAATTTGTGGAATCGGTCGCATGTTCGGACCTTCTGCCATCCATCCGCTGGTCAGTTCACTGTTCTTTTCCAGCGGAAATCCCATACGCTCCTTGCTTCCGATGCTCAGAGTCAGCATCTTCCACGATAAATCTGCATACGCCTGTTGAATCCAGAAGTCAGAAGTCTGTTTCACACCTCCCGCCAGATCCAGTCCGGCATCTATCCGCCATCCCCGTTTCAGGCTCCGATGCCATTCCAGTCCGGCCCTCAGGTATCCGCTGTTGGGTTTCTCACTCTCCATGCCGAATCGGTTGGCCGTCAGCCAAAGCGGGGCATACGTACCGGAAGATACGGTGGCCGATGCCTCCACCCGGTATTGGAATTCTTGTGGGCTTTCCTGCGCCAGTGCGGGAGCCGCCAGAAAGAAAAGTAGAAATGATTTTGCTAGCTTCATGCTGTTTTCACTATTTGTGGGGCAAAGATAGGAAAGAAACGGGAGTTTGGAAAAGGATTATATAAAAAACGAGTCAGAGGAGGCATGACTCTTCCCCTGACCCGTTTCTATTTTGGATGTTTACGATGTTATCTTCCTTTGTACATGCTTTCGTAATATTTCTTGTAGTCCCCGCTCGTCACATTGTCCATCCATTCCTGGTTGTCCAGATACCAGCGTACCGTCTTTTCGATGCCCTCCTCAAACTGCAGGCTCGGTTCCCAGCCCAGTTCCTTTTGTAGCTTCGTAGAGTCGATGGCATAGCGCATATCGTGTCCCGGACGGTCGGTTACGTACGTAATCAGGTCCATGTCTGCTCCTTCCGGACGGCCTAACAGACGGTCCACCGTCTTGATCACCACCTTGATGATGTCGATGTTCTTCCATTCATTGAAACCGCCGATGTTGTACGTCTCCGCAATTTTGCCGTTGTGAAAAATCACGTCGATGGCCCGTGCATGGTCCACTACATATAGCCAGTCGCGCACGTTTTCTCCCTTGCCGTATACCGGTAGCGGCTTGCGGTGACGGATGTTGTTGATGAACAGCGGAATCAGTTTCTCTGGGAACTGATACGGTCCGTAGTTGTTCGAGCAGTTCGTCACGATGGTCGGCATGCCGTACGTGTCGTGGAAAGCCCGTACGAAATGGTCACTGCTGGCCTTGCTGGCAGAGTAGGGGCTGTGCGGGTTGTATTTCGTATCTTCGTAGAAGAAATCCTTTCCGTAGGCTAGGTGATGCGTGGAAGATGAAGCCGTAGTCGTGAACGGCGGCTCGATGCCTTCCGGGTGCGTCAGTTTCAGGGCCCCGTACACCTCGTCTGTGGAGATGTGGTAGAAGCGCTTGCCCTCGTATTTCTCTGGCAGACTTTCCCAGTACACCTTGGCTGCCTGTAGCAGAGACAGCGTACCCATCACGTTCGTCCGTGCAAAGGTGAACGGATCCTTGATGCTGCGGTCTACATGACTCTCTGCCGCCAAGTGGATGATGCCGTCCACATGATACTGCTGCATCACTTCCTGCATCTTCTCATAGTCGCAGATGTCCGCTTTCACGAATACATAGTTTTCCTTGTCCTCGATGTCCTTCAGGTTCGCCAGGTTACCAGCATACGTTAGCTTGTCCAAGTTGATGATACGGTATTCCGGATACTTGTTTACGAAGAGGCGAACCACATGGCTGCCGATGAATCCGGCACCGCCGGTAATCAGTATGTTGCGTTTGAATGTAGTCATGATGATAGATATTTAATATAATGAGATGTGATAATCAAATGGAGAATCAAAATCCTTCAACAACGGATGCTTTGTATCTTTTTCGCTCAGGATGGCGTGTTCGGTCGGGATGTGCCAGTCAATGTCCAGTGAGTTATCCAAAATGCTGATCCCCCCGTCCGCCTCTGGATGGTAGAAGTTGTCACACTTGTACTGGAAGATGGCCGTCTCGCTCAGTACGGCAAAACCATGTGCGAAGCCACGTGGAACAAATAATTGGCGGTGATTCTCTTCGGTCAGTTCCACTGCCACATGCTGTCCGTAGGTCGGACTTCCTTTACGGATGTCTACCGCCACATCCAGTACGGCACCCTTCACGCAGCGTACCAGTTTGCTCTGCGTATAAGGCGGACGCTGGAAATGCAATCCTCGCATCACTCCGTATGATGACATGCTTTCATTGTCCTGCACGAAATTGATTTTCCCTACTTTTTCTTCAAATTCTCGTTGGGAATACGATTCAAAGAAATAGCCTCTTGCATCTTTAAAAATACGTGGCTCGATAATCACTACGCCCTCTATTGCTGTTTTGATTACTTCCATTTATGTTGATTTAAAAATCTAGATTGTTTTTTCCCGTACGTTCTATTTCATCGATTATGCTGATCAAGTATTTTCCATAATCATTTTTCAGCATAGGTTTGGCTAGCTCGCGTAATTTTTCCGCAGTAATCCAACCTTGGCGATAAGCTACACCTTCTAGGCATGCAACCTTTAATCCTTGTCGTTTTTCGATAACTTCAATAAATGTTGAAGCTTCACTTAATGAGTCATGTGTACCCGTATCCAGCCAGGCAAAGCCACGTCCCAAGGTTTGTACCTTCAGTTCCTCATCTTTTAGGAAATGTTGGTTTACAGTAGTGATTTCTAGTTCTCCACGAGCGGATGGCTTGATATTCTTTGCCACTTCTACAACCTTGTTGGGGTAGAAATACAAACCTACTACTGCATAGTTTGATTTCGGATGTTGTGGCTTTTCCTCAATGGAAAGACAGTTCCCGTCTTTATCAAATTCGGCAACTCCGTAACGTTCCGGATCACTTACCCAGTAGCCGAATATGGTTGCTTTTTTGTCTTCTTCAGCTGTGCGTACAGCTTCATGTAGCATCGCATTCAGGCCGTTTCCATGGAAAATGTTATCACCCAATACTAAGCAGACAGAATCATTACCGATGAATTTTTCTCCAATGATAAAAGCCTGTGCCAGTCCGTCGGGAGAAGGTTGTTCCGCATATTCGAAGTGAACTCCGTAGTCACTACCGTCGCCTAGTAGACGTTGGAATCCTGGAAGGTCATACGGCGTAGAGATAATCAGGATTTCACGAATACCTGCGAGCATCAGTACCGAGATTGGGTAGTAAATCATCGGTTTATCAAATATGGGGAGCATTTGTTTGCTGACTCCTTTAGTAATGGGGTAGAGGCGTGTGCCGCTGCCACCAGCTAAAACAATTCCTTTCATAATAATGTAGAATTAAATTCAGGTTAAATATTTTTCTCTTTATATTCTTCCAGCAAGTGGAAAAAGTATTTTTCGTGTTCATCCACTAACTTGTCCCAAGAATATTCTTTCCGTATAATTTCAAGATTTCTCTCAATAAAAGACTTTTTATGTTTTAGAGCTAATGATTCAATGTTATTCAATAGCTCTGTAACTGCATTATGATCAGGATAATATAATGCATTCTCACCTAAAACAGCTTTATTGAATATATTATCATTTGCCAGAATAAAGCAGTCTGAAGCCATAGCTTCTAACAGGGAAGGATTGGTTCCTCCTACACTATGTCCATGGAAATAGGCATAAGAGAAATGACGGATGGAGTTCAATTTATCAAAATCATAAATGCCTCCCACGAACCGTATCGATTTTTCATTCCCGTATTTTGCGACTAGTTCTTTACCATGTGGCGTATTGGTCTTTCCTACAATCACCAGTGGACGTTTCCCTTTCTCTTTTGAAGCGAGATATCCTTCTATTGCCATTATGATATTATTTTCCGGTTCCAGACGTGCTACGAGCAAATAGTAGTTATCGATTTCCAGTTCAAATTCCTTTAGAAATTCTTCATTGTAGTTATCATGAATATCGGCTCCGTATGCTAGGAATTTGCTTTCTTTTCCATACTTTTCTTTATAATAGTCATGAATACCCATATTGTCGGCAATCAAGTAATGGCTATGTTTTACAGTCATTTTTTCTTCCCAGAATATAAACTTTTGTACCCATTTATTGAACTTGGTACGTTTATATTCTAGTCCGTCCATATTGGTCGTGAAAATAGGATATTTGATTTTTCTTACATCAAACCATATATAGGCTGGTACGATACTGGTATAGCCTGCTTCATAAATGATGTCAAATTTTTCTTTTTTCAATGCATCTTTTAAAGAAGCAAAGTCATAAAAGAAGCTGCCCACAGAGCTTCCCATCCATGGTTCCGGGCTATAAATATGTTTGATACGCACCCCCTTATAAGTATCCTCTTTGTATGGATGGAAATGAGGGGAGTAGACTACTACTTCGTGGCCCCTTTTGGCCAAGCCTACTGATATATATTCTGCGAATTGTTCGAAGCCTCCATAATTATTGGGGATGCCTCGAGTGCTTATGAATGCTATTTTCATAGAGATGTTTTAATTTTTCTATAAATAAGTTTGAATGGAACTGTTATAACTGAACACCATATTAGTGCATAGGCATAACGTGGAAAATATCTTTTTAGGTTCTGTTTAAATCCGGTAGAGTCAAAGGTTTCAATTTTAGCAATATATTTATTGAAAAGTAATGAAGGCAGAAAAGTGCACATTATATCTTTTAGGATATGTTGTTTGCATTTCTGTGAAATATGTTTCTGATTAAAACATTCATCAATGAGTGATGGATATTCTATTGTAAAAGCTTCGAATTTATTATGGCCTCCACGTTTAGGAATTCGTTGTACTGTAAATAATGTCTGGTCGTTAATAATATAGGAAGGAGCTTGATTTTGAGTCAAAAAAATCGAAGTATGTGGAAAAAGTTTATTCAAATTTATTTTTCCTATTTTGTCAAAGTTCTCTTTCCAGATACTGAAGCCGTTACTCCATGAAGACCAATAAGATAAAGCATACATAAATGTTTCAAAGGAATCAAAGGATACCGATTTTAGTTTGCCTAATAATCCGTTAGTATAAAATATTAGAGGCTTATTCTTACGTGTAGACTTTATTTCTTGTAATATTTCTTTTAGGCTGCCTTTTTTGAAGATAGTCTGGCTATTGTGCAGTTTTAAAAGTTCCCCAGAAGCATATGTTAGTACATAGTAAGAATTCATGAATCCATCACATTCCGTATAAAAATACTTGAGATTGGGCTGTGTGAATTCTTGCATAAGAGTCATTATGGCTTTAGTAGGGTCATTATCCGAAATAATGACCTCATATTCTTCTAGGTTAACGTCATTGTTTTCCTTGAATATGCTATTTAAAGTTTGTCTTACATATTCTACTCTGCCATAGCAGGGGATGCAGATAGATAGTATAGGATTCATCTTGTAATGTGTAACTGTTCTTGTGATTTTTCTTTGGATAGGTAGAGTATAATGAATATAAAATAGAAAAAAGAAGAAGCTAGGAATTCATGAGTGAAGAAAGGTTCTACCATTAGATAATACATAGTTATGAGTGCATAGCCAAGTTGCTTTCTTTTAATTAATTTAAGAATGAACCCTAACATAGTTAATATAATAATAGTGGTTCCTATATATCCATAGCAGTGAAAAATAAAATCAAGTCCATGTTCTATGTATGTACGTTCCCAATAAGTTCTGGCAGCAATACTCTCAGTCGTATTTGTATTTCCTCTTCCGAAGAGATAGACAATTATATCATTAGATTTCCAAAATGAGATTTCTGCTCCTTTTCGTAAATCATCTCGTGATTCTAAGTTTGCTGTAGAAAACATAATACTACTTATTGTATTCCAATAAGTAATAATTGAGATAATACCGACGATACATAAGGATATAAAATATTTTCTTTTGTACACAAACAGTAGGATTCCAAAAAAGAGGAGCGTACATCGGTTAAGGGTAAGAATCATGCAAATTAATGAGATGATAAACAACCAGTCGTATTTTTTATATTCAAATGAGATAATTTGTGTTAGAATACAAAAAGTGCCGTATACTTGTTGTGTCGGACTAAGTCCGTAAGGTCCATATATATAAGGTAGCATTTTCTCCCTTAGTGAGTAGGAAAATTCATTTTCAAATCCCATAAAGGCTGCGATTGTTGCAAATAGACCGAAAAGGATATTTATTGATAATATATTTCTGATTGTCAGAAGGTTTATCTGGGTATGTGCGGCTAATAGGCCTGCAGATAAAAAAAGAATAGGGTAATAGATTTGAATACTTCCATTTGGATAATTTATGACAAATGATGATGTTGCCATTAAAAAAAAAACACCTAATGTCAATCCTTCGATGTGAGAGAATCTAATATTTTTGTATTTATATAAAAAGAATATGTATGGGATGATAAGTAGTTTGTCTAATGGAAATAGTTTATTTACCTGTAAAAGCGTAAGTATACTATTATTTACTTTGTTTAAATTAATTCTCATGAGATATGTTTTAGGCAGTGAACTCAGGAGACCATATTTATATGTTCCTGATATTTCTGAGAGTAAATATTTTGAAACCTAGCCAGTCTCGTAAGAATAATAAAAGATTAAAAAGAGAAGAAACGGAATGATGCTCTTTTCTGATAAAATAAGTCTCTATAATTGCCTTTGTAGAAAAACTCATTCCCCCAACTTTCATTCGGGCTATATGTATTGGTTGGAATAAATATTTAAGTTTATTACCTTTTCTAATCAGTAATTCATAATCTGCACATATTTTGAAATTTAGATTGTATAAACCAATCTTTTCGAATAGATTTTTTTTATTATGTAGGGAGGCAACGTGAGCTGCTGCCATGTATCTTTTCATTTTATTCCACGATGGTGCTTCCCCCATAATCCTTAATATTTTTCCATCTTCTCCGATAAATTCATTGTTGGCACAGATGTAATCGTAAGTATTTATTTCTGGAGTTGTATTAATTAGATTAATATATTGAGTTAATGCACCAGGTAAAAGCATATCATCTGCTCCTACAAACATAATCCATTCTCCCGTAGCCTTTTTTATTCCTTTGTTCCATGCGTCATATATTCCTTTATCAGGCTCAGATATATGAAAATCTATTATTGATTTGTTTGAAGATATTATGTCCAAAGTATTGTCAGTCGATTGACCATCAATAATTAGCAGTTCTATTTCTTTGGATTTTTGTGATGCTATACTGTTTAAACATTGTTGTAATGTTTTTCCTGCGTTATATGTAGCAATAATAATTGAAATAGTTTTATTTGAACTCATTTTTTATATTCAAATTACTGATTTGTATTATGATTATATCTTATAATCTATAAACTTTTTAATTAAAGTACTTTTTTATAAGGGAGCCAGTAGGCCCCCTTATAAAAGTGTACATTATTGCGCTGCTTGCTGGTTATCTAGACTTTGGTGATTTTAGGTTGTTCAATCTGAATAGTCTTATCTAACTTCTCATTCCACAACTGATGTCACTGCCAATTCACGAACTTGTCATAATCTATTCTATAATCTGAACAGGACTTGCGAAAATCCTTGGTCTCAGTATAACAGACGGAATAACTTTTTGGTAGTTTACTTTCTCTTTTGTCATAATCATTGTCGTTAATATATGGCACAATGGTATGTTGGATGACAATGTCTGTCAAGGTTGAAAACACTGGAATTTTTTTGTAATAAATAGATGATACTTAATATTCTACAATATCATGCATGTTTCATGAGATTGCAGGTAAACTTCCAATTTTAGGGTAGCCCCTTTTAGACGGGTGCCAGCAGGCACCCGTCTAAAAAAGAGTTCACAAATTTAACGATTATTATTTGCATATTGTCATGGGAAGCAGGTTTTCGTAAT
>ERZ857521.2626-NODE-2626-length-16814-cov-6.058834_pt1 | contig 16814 bp, 20 predicted proteins | sample MGYA00519701_ERZ857521 | MGnify/ENA primary metagenome ERZ857521 (study PRJEB31778, sample SAMEA3449346) | human gut metagenome | biome: human gut; feature: human-associated habitat; material: faeces | place: United Kingdom | collected 2010/2012 ...
GGAGCGGGGGAGGGAGTTGAGAAAAACTCCTCCGTCACTCCGTGCCACCTCCTCTGCATCAAGGCAAGCGAATGGAGGTCATGGTTCCCCCAGGTAATGAATAATCAGATTCACCTGTTTGGGGGTCAGTATCCGCTGGCCGTTCCGATAGCCGGTGGCGTTCAGTTCTTCTTGCAGTGCGCGGTTATACGTAATCCAACGCTTCAATTGGACACTGGCCGACTTCACCGAGGAATGTGGGAAGTACAAAATGGCCAGTTCTGACATGGAAAGTGCTTTCATGCTCTGTTTATTTTTTGTGTGTTTAGTAAATCTGAAATAAATTCAAAATAGTTTTTAATCTAACTCCAGTTTGTCAATCGAGTTAAAATACTTCTTGAGCAGGAACTCACAGGCCTGCGACAGCGCGTCCGTGCTCATCCAGCAGTCCCGGATGCGGAGGCCGTTGCTCCTCCTTTTCTGCACCTGGCTTTCAAACCGCGCTATCGTCTCCTGCTTCTCCTGTTCGGTGTAGGGCAGCACACCGCGCTGCTCCAGCGCCTCGTACGTCTTGATGGGGAAGTTGACATTATCGCCCATCGCCCGAGTCTTGTAGTAGTGAAACACCGTCAGGAGGAAATGGGTCTCGTGCATACGTTCCTGTTCCGGATCCAACTCCGGGGTATCCTTCTGCCGTGCCATCTCTTCCAGTTCCTGCTTCACCTTCAGTCGCCGGTCGCACGTCTTGTAGCTCTTCAGCCAGCGGGTGACCGTGCGCCAGTTCAGTCCGACATACTCGCCGAAGTCGCCCTTGGCGCCCAGCTCGAAGCATATCGCCACCTCCTCCATACGCAGGAAGGAATAGCTCTCATACAAGTCGTCCGTCACCTTACGTGCCAGCAACGTCAATTCCTGCATGTCCGGAATTTTGAATCCCAGTAACATGAAATACTCTGTCAGCAGGTCTACTGTCTGTCCGCTGACTTCCTCATAGGCTAACAGCCCTAACGGCATCCGTTCTTGCAATGCCTGTTTTAAGCGTGAATCTACATTCATTTTTTTTAATCCGTTTTATTTTTGAGATTTTCAATTTTCATTAATGCCTTCTTTGCCTCCTCGCGCATCGCGTCCAGCTGTTCCGACCGTGTCTTGGGGGAGGGGTCCGCCCTGTGGACCGTCGGGGTCCGGCTGCGCGCCAGCAGGTTTTCTTTCGATTCGAATCCCATGCAGCGCCACCAGTACTGGAAGCGGCGTTTGTAGTCGTTGATGTGCAGGATGCTGCCCGTCTCTCCGGTCGACACGATATGCGTCTCGAAGATGTCCATCGCCCCCGCTATGCGCCGCACGATTTCCGCGCCGCCCAATCCGCTCAGTTGCGACACGGCGAAAAGCCAGTCCTCGTCCCTTTCCAGCTCGGCGCGGTAACGCCGGCATAGATCCGGAAAGCCGTATTTCGTTTCGCCTTGATGCGCGCAACAACTCGTATCCATATCTTCTTTGCTTTTCTTTTCTTTACTTTCCTTTTCTTTTCTTTGTTGGAAAATGTCTGCATTTTTCGTGTTTTTGTCTGCATTTTCCACGTTTTTGTCTACATTTTTCCGATTCATCTTTGATTTCGGAATTTCCACCAGCAAATACTCCACGTTTTCCACGTCAAAATTTTTGCGTCTGCAGACCGCTTCAAAGTAGTTCCGCTGAATCGCTTTGGAGGTCAGAATTTGGTGTTTTTCGAATAAAGATGGTTCAAAAACGAGCTCCTTGACCAGATCGTGTACCAGATGGTCGATCATTTCCGAAGAGAAACTCGAACGGAACGAGGCGGTGAAGACTTTGCAGGTCTTTTCGTTCCATTTCATGTAGAACCCGTTTTTGTAAATTTGGGAGAAAAGCTTCAGCGTAACTGCCACTGCTTCAAAACCGTAATCACTGATGATTACCGCAATCCGATCATCTTCGAAGAAGTTGACATCCAATGAGAAATATTGGATTCCTTTAGTCGTCATAGCCATATTCAACCGAGGTATTGTTTTTATTTTTGATTTATAAAATTATTAAATGATTATATTTCAGCGGATTAAGGTTAGCTGTTATTTCGTATGCAAATATAGGTATTGTTCTTGTTTATTCAAAATAAAAAGTGCATGAAAATACTTTGTTTTAACAACATTTCTGAAATGGGCGGAGTTTATGCCTATGTATTATTTTTTAAGTGAATTAAGACTAATAAATTTGTTTATTTAAACAAAAAGAATATCGCGCAGATGCGCGTGTGCGTACCTTATAAAAACTAGAATAAATTCCAAACAGCTTCTGAAAAAATGTATAAATTTGCACCCGTAGAAAACGGATAAGTAAAGTTATATGGGAAATCTGAACATGAAACCTGTCCTGCTGGCTGTAGGGCTGCTGGCGGGAGCATCGCCCATTTGCGGGCAATTTTTGAGAACCTCTTATTTTATGGATGGGGCAAGTGCCCGTGTGCAAATGAACCCGGCGTTACAACCAACCCGGGGGTATTTCAATATTCCGGTGATCGGTTCGTTGAATGCTTCCATGTCTTCGAATACACTGGGATTGAACGATGTGATTGATATGGTGAGTGATGATGAGGCTTTTTATAATAACCGCGCGTTGTTTACGGGGTTGAAGGAGAACAACAAGGTCAATGCGAATTTTTATACCGATATTCTTTCGTTTGGCTGGATCCGGGGAGACGGATTCTGGAGTGTCAATGTCGGTGTAAGGGGGGATGCCGGAATGACCATGCCCAAATCGATGCTTGAATATATGCGGGACGGGTATCAATATAATTATAACGATGCGCTCTCGATGAAATATGATATATATGACCGGCAGATGCATGTCAATGTTTATACCGAAATAGGGTTGGGCTATTCGCGCAAGATAACAGACCGGCTGACCGTGGGTGGCCGCGTCAAGGTCTTGTTGGGCATAGCGAATGTGGAGATGGACATTGACCGGTACCAGATAGATATCGACCTTCCGGACAGGCCGTATGATTATGCAGAGGGAGCCGCGGCTCCTACGTATGGGTCGGTGGCCTCTCAAGGGTCGATAGTCACTAGCATCAAGAATGTCGGTCTGGGATTTTATGATGACAATTTCGGGCACTCGATGGCCGACAAGATTGACCTTGACGGATATAGCTTTGGCATAGCCGGTAAGGGCTTTGGCATTGATTTGGGGGCGACCTATCAATTGATGGATAACCTGACCCTTTCGGCTTCTGTCCTTGATTTAGGCTTATTGTCTTGGGATAAGGGAGCTACGATAGCGGCCGAGTCGACCGCAGAGGCCGTATCGGTCGATGCGGATAATTATTATCAATATACGACCTGCGGCTTTTTTGATTTGGGAATGTACAATCTGGAGGCGGCCGAGCCCGAATCTCGTACCCGGCGATTGGCCTCTACCATCCTTTTGGCGGGCGAATATGGATTCTTGGAGAACACGTTGAGCGTAGGCGCTCTGTACACGACACGTTTCGTACTCCCTTCGGCGGTTAGCGAATTGACTTTCTCGGGGACATATAAGCCGAAAGACTGGTTGAATGTGGCGTTGAGCTATTCTCCTATAATGGCTTCCGGCAAATCGTTCGGATTGGCTTTGAAGGCCGGACCCTTATTTATAGGTACAGACTACATGTTCTTCGGAGGCGGAACGAAAACCGTAAACGCTTTCTTGGGGATTTCGGTTCCGATAGGACAGAAGCGGGGGTAAAAGAGCGGGTATATCCCTGTAAAATTCATGCCTTACTTTCTTTTCGTTCATGCCTATGTTCTCGAGCAAACATAGGCATAAACACCGGTAAAGTAAGGCATGAATTTTTTTGCGTGTTATTTTTTGCAGGCTTTTCTTCTATCTTTCATAATGGCTTCCTTATTTTCCAGCGCCCATTTTATCAAAGCGTTGATATGTGGGAGCAAAGAATATGTCCGTTCCGTTAGCGCATATTCTACCCGTGGAGGGACTTCGGGGTATACGGTACGGGTCACATAGCCGTCGTCTTCCAATGTTCTCAGAGTGACCGTCAGCATTTTTTGTGAAATGTCCGGTATTTCACGTTGTAACTCCTTGAAACGTATCGTATCCTTGTCTGCCTTGTTTAGGGTATATATGACCAAAAGCGACCATTTGTCGCAGAGCCTTGCCAGGATATTCCGTATCGGACAATCCGGAAACACGGTATCTTCTATTGTCGTTCTATCCATAATATAGTGTATTTCAAATTACTCTACAAAGGTAATCAAATTCCCTTTAAGTAGCAAGAAACTTTTTTTGAAAAATATTTTTGTTGCTAAGTGGCTCATATCCAGCAAAGGTTACTTTGACGTAAGTATCTGATATTTAAGTGCCTACTTGTGTGTATAAAAAACTCTTTCTAATTTTGCTGCATAAAAGAAACAAAGGTACTTTTGGTAAGTAATAAACTTTTTAAAATAGATGAATTTATGAAGAAGGTATTATTTATTTTGTTCAATCTTTTAACAATTACAGTTATGGCACAGACAAAAGGACGTTTTGAGGTACATGACCTCGGCAATTACAAGCTGCATGTTTATTACACCCATGATGCATTGGGCGATGCGAGTTACATCATTGAAGGGGAAAATGGTCTTGTGACTATGGAACAGCCTCTGTTCAAAGACAATGTGGCGGAATTTGACACGTATCTTTCCACGTTGGAGAAACCCGTAGAGAAGCGCATTACGAATTATCATGTAGGAGGAACCGGAAACCATGACGTGGTAATGGCTCAGGGCATGCCCGAATTTACCCAAGGTGAGATCTATGGCGGCATGATGAAGGGATTTGCGCAGGCTTTCGGTGATGCCCTGACGGATATGCCTACGGGCAAGGCTACGGAAGTGGCTTTCGGTACGACGCAGACCTGGGCCGGGGTGACCTTTGAGTTCCGGCATGGAGCCACATCCGACTTCCCCGGTGCAAGTATCCTGATAGGTGGCAAGGCCTATTATACGCATTGGACTCCGGCAAAAGCGCACGTCAGCCATCTGCAGATTTCCTCTCCGGCTGCTATCGATGCTGAGATTGTTGAAGCTGAAAAATCGCTGGCTTCGGGTGCGGAATTGTTTATCGGTGGACATGGCGGTGCGGCAAAGCGCGATGCGGTGGAGTTCAAGATTGATTATCTTAAGAAAATGAAAGAGCTACTCGGTGCGAACAACACGGCGCAAGACTTTGTGGACGGCATGAAGAGAGCTTATCCGGGTCTGCCGGGTGAAGCCAATCTGCTAGATTTAGGAAAGGCTCTTTATAAATAACAGTAATATAATCCCGGACGGTGTGTCATAATGAGACATTGGCACATAGGCGCAGATTAAACAGATTTCCATAGATTTATTCGGCTGTTCATCAATAATTACGGCTCTTTCATTTAACCCAAAGTCTAATGACCGATTTGGGTTTAAAGTAGCAATGCTCGAGGATACCAAACGTGATTGGAGAGGGCGGCGAAGCCGTCCGACTATGGTAACTGCGGGTGAGCAAAGCGAACCTGCAGTACACAGGCATCCATAAAGACGGCCTCGAAGAGGTCGAACGCCTACAAGGATTGGACCTCTTCGAGGCCCTTTGCTGCTGTAATCGATACAGGCCGAAGGCTCACTTCGTTCGCCATCGGTTATACATAGTTGGGCAGCTCCGCCGCCCCCCCCCTAATGCCGCCTTAAATGAAAGAGCCGTGATATAAAAACAAGATTTCTATTGCAAATAGAGAAATTTGTACCTACATTTGCAAATGTAAGACCCTGTTGTCCCTGCTTGAATAAGCATACTTCAGGGTTATTGTTTTTTATAGGCATATCCCTTATATATAATAAGGAAAACGACCCAAATGCTTCTGGATTTTGCACTGCTGGGTGAATTACCTGGGATACAATCTGATATTTTTGAAAAAAAACGTGTAACCTTTTCGACTTTATTGCGTCTATATAACAAAACCCGGGGGAAAGAATTTATTAACTTTAAAAAGAATTTAGATTATGATGGATTTTATTAGTATTCCGACCGTGGTCGGAATTATTTGCGCTTCGATTTATGGTTTATTTGAACTGATTATCCGTCGGAAAGAGCGCATTCTGCTGATTGAGAAGATGTGTGAGCGTATGGATCCGATTTCGATGGATGGGAAGATAAGTTTTAATCCGTTTCGGAAAATAGATTTGTCGTTTATGTCCCTGAAGGTGGGATGTCTGTTGGCCGGATTGGGATTAGGTCTGTTTTTGGGATTCTTGCTGAATACGCTTGTTTTTGTGCAATTGGAGAAAGATCCTCAATTGATTTCATCGGCTTATGGATCATCCGTCTTGTTGTGTGGCGGCTTGGGGCTGATTATCGCATTCCTTATCGAGATGAAATATAAGAGCAAAAAAGGAGACAATAAATAGCGTTCCTTTTTTATACGGGCCTTTGCTTATTCCATTTGCTTGTTATAAATTTGCATCATTATGCAGAATCAGATTATTACTCCGTTGGCCGATTTGCAGCTCCAGTATGATGCATTGCAAAAGGAATATGCGTATGAGAAAGAAATGTACCGCGAGCAGACTGAGCGGATCGGCATCGGGAAGAAAATACAACAAGGTGTATGCTGGTACCCGCTCAGCATCGGCCGGAGTTATTATAATTCGCTGAATCAGTTGGTCGTAGAGGTAGAGCGGCGAGAAGAAAAGGAGGTAGAGCATAGTTTTGAATATGGTCGCCCGGTCTGTTTCTTCAAGACGGATGGTGCGGGAAAACCGTTCTATTTCAACTTTACGGGGGTCATCAGTTATGTACAGGACGATGTGATGGTGGTTTCTCTTCCTTCTTCATTGGCGTTGGCGGAGATACAGGGAGAAACCGATTTGGGTGTCCAGCTCTATTTTGACGAAACTACCTACAAGACGATGTTTGCGGCCCTGAAAGAGGTCATGTCTGCAAGAAATAACCGGATTGCGGAGCTGAGGGATATCCTTTTGGGGATGCAGCCGGCGTCATATCGGGATTTGTTTCCGATACGTTTCCCGTGGTTGAATATTTCCCAAGAGGAGGCCGTCAATAGGGTATTGGGAGCCAAGGATGTGGCTATTGTACATGGGCCTCCGGGAACCGGGAAGACAACAACTTTGGTTGAGGCCATTTATGAAACACTCCATCGGGAAAACCAAGTGCTTGTATCGGCCCAAAGTAATGCGGCGGTAGATTGGATCGCAGAGAAGCTCGTAGATCGTGGCGTGAATGTGCTCCGCATCGGTAACCCGACGCGTGTCAATGATAAAATGCTCTCTTTTACGTATGAACGCCGGTTTGAATCGCATCCTGATTATGCTGAGCTTTGGAGCATTCGCAAGGCTATCCGGGAGATACAGTCCAATTTGCGTCATCGAAGCCGGAGCGAAAGGGATACGGACCGGAACCGGCTGTCACGCCTGAAATACCGTGCGACAGAGCTTGAGGTGAAGATTGATACGGAGCTGTTTGACGAAGCGCGTGTGATAGCCTGTACGTTGGTGGGAGCGGCCAACCATCTGCTTACGAATCATCATTTTACCACCCTTTTTATTGATGAGGCGGCGCAAGCCCTGGAGGCTGCTTGCTGGATTGCAATCCATAAGGCAGACCGGGTGATACTGGCCGGGGATCATCAGCAGTTGCCTCCTACGATTAAGTGTATCGAGGCTGCGCGTGACGGATTAGACCGGACATTGATGCAGAAAATAGCCCAGAGAAAGCCGGAAACGGTTTCGTTGCTGAATGTGCAATATCGGATGAATGAAACGATCATGAATTTTTCGTCTCGTTATTTCTATCATAACCGGTTGAAAGCAGCGCCTGAGGTCCGGAACCGGGGCATACTGGAATGGGATACTCCTATAGTCTGGACAGATACGGCCGGGTGCGATTTTGAGGAAAATCAGCAAGCGGAGAGTTTGAGCCGGGTAAATCGGAAAGAGGCGGAGGTGCTGGTATTGCAACTCCAGGTGTATATCGAAAATATCGGGAAAGAGCGCGTCTTGGATGAACGGATTGATTTCGGCATCATTTCGCCCTATAAGGCACAGGTCTATTACCTCCGGAGTCTGATCAAGCGCAATGCTTTTTTCAAGCCCTTGAGGAGTCTGATTACGGTGCATACGGTGGATGGGTTCCAAGGTCAGGAACGGGATGTCATCCTGATCAGTCTGGTGCGTGCCAACGAGACCGGCCAAATCGGTTTTCTGAATGATTTGCGCCGGATGAATGTAGCCATTACCCGTGCCCGGATGAAATTAATCTTATTGGGTGATGCATCCACGTTGACCCAACATCCCTTTTACCGTAAGTTGTATAAGTATATAGAAGAAAACGGAAAAGTTATCCGGTTGGCGGAATAAAAAGTACAAATTATTATCCGATTTACTTTTTCGTGTTAAAATTATACTTATTTTTGTCGTGCCCATAAAAGGGCAATGTATTGGAAAGCGTTTAAAGGCATTATCCGTGTTCAGGAAATCCCCAATTTCATAACTACAATGGATAATACTTCATAAACGCTCCACGATACCTATATGTATGTGTGTGCTCTGAAAGAAAAGACATATATATAATATAGGCGTGGGGCTTTATATTACTTGTAGTGAGTATGGGGATACTTCTGAACGGTAATATAAAAGTTCCCACGCTTTTATTTTATAAGGACTTCAGTTCTTTTGGGAACGGACTGAAAATAAAAAGCAAAAGAGCACATGAAAGACTTCTTATTATTGATGCAGGTGGAAAACTCCTCTACGCACCTCGTTTTATTCCTATCGACATTTGTATTCCGACAAATAGTGTGCCATAATGAAACTTGTGGAATGAATTATGACATTAGAAGAATATAAAAAATCATTTTCTCAAGACAAAATGCTATGGGAAGAACTGTTTGCCCTAACGCGAGAAGTCGAGTCTTTCAAGATCTCTATCTATGGCAATTCTTTGGAAGCTATTTTGGCAAGATTGGAAGAAATAGAAAAGGAAATAGATATTTTGTTGTCGTATTTGCAGGAATTTGTAGACAAAAAGTCGGATTTTGATGATAAATAGCGACAAAAAGAGTAATTGTGTTCTTCAAGAAGATTTGGAATGTAAATTGAGATGAATAAAGAAAAATAACAATCCTACACAAGTGGGAATCATATAAGATAAGTTTAATTATTAAAAAAGGAGGTTATTATGACACCTGTAAGAAAAAATGAAGATTGGTTGCCAAGTATCTTTAATGATTTCTTTGACAACGGATGGATGCTGAAAGCTAATGCAACGGCTCCCGCCATTAACGTAGCAGAAAGTGATAAAGGTTATCACGTGGAAGTTGCAGCTCCGGGGATGACAAAAGATGACTTTGCTGTTAATTTGGATGCAGACAATAACTTGGTCATCAATATGGAGAAAAAAGAAGAAAATAAGGAGGAAAAGGAAGACAAGCATTATCTGCGGCGCGAGTTTTCTTATTCCAAATTCCAGCAGGCAATTCTTTTGCCGGACAATGTAGATAAGGATAAGATTTCAGCGAAGGTAGAAAATGGTGTTCTTTCTATTGATATTCCGAAGACACAGGCTGAAGCTAGGAAGAAGTCTGAAAAAGTGATAGAAATTAAGTAATCCAAAACTTTAATCATTTCAGTATTTCTCTCTTACATAGGCGGTAGAGTAGCGAAAAGCTACTTACGCCTATGTTTATAAGTCGTAAGGAATATGGATACTTTTGATTTTGATAAAGAGTTACTTTCTGCATGGCAAGATTTATATCTTCAGGCTTTCAGATTAGTCTCTAATAAGGAGGATGCGGAGGATTTGTTGCAAGAGACTATGGTTAAAGCTTTGTATAATAGAAATAAATTTGATACGAATGATAATTTTAGGGGTTGGTTATACACGATTATGCGCAATCAGTTTATTAATAATTGTCATTTAAAAGATAATCACCATGAAGGTATGGATAAATTGTCAGATTCCGTTATGTCTAAATTTTTCGTTGAGGATAATTATGATTCGAAAGAAATATTTCGGGTGATCAAAATGATTCCTATGCATTTTCGTTTGCCTTTTCTAATGTCTGTCAATGGATTTAAATATAAAGAGATTGCAGAACTAACTGGATTATCAATCGGAACTATCAAAAGTAGGATTTTTTATTGTAAACGGAAATTGAAAAGGTTATTGGGTGATTTTTGTAATTGAAGGTTGAATATGGATAAAAGTAAGTTTATTGGCATTTTGACTTCTGGAGGTGATGCACCGGGCATGAACGCTGCCATACGTGCTGTTACGCGTGCCGCCATTTATAATGGATTCAGGGTAAAAGGAATATATCGGGGCTACGAAGGTTTGATTATCGGAGAAGTCAAAGAAGTTACGACGGAAGATGTTAGCAACATCATCCAGCGCGGAGGAACGATTTTGAAAACAGCGCGTTCAAAAGAATTTGCAACTGCCGAAGGACGGCGCAAAGCTTATGAGGTAATGCAAAAAGAAAATATCGGCTATTTGGTGGTTATCGGAGGAGACGGGTCTTTGAGAGGTGCTCGCACGTTTGCCGATGAATATGAAGATGTAGTCTGTATCGGTTTGCCCGGAACGATAGACAATGATTTATGGGGAACGGATGTTACCATCGGTTATAGTACGGCGTTGAATACAATTATGGAATGTGTGGATAAAATTCGGGATACGGCTACTTCTCATGAGCGTATATTTTTTGTAGAGGTGATGGGACGTGATGCGGGATTCTTGGCGCAGAACAGTGCGATTGCTTCAGGGGCAGAGGCTGCTATCATTCCGGAAGACCAGACTGATGTGGATCAGTTAGAGAAATTTATCAGTCGGGGATTTCGTAAGACAAAGAATAGCAGTATCGTCATTGTTTCGGAAAGTCCTAAAGATGGCGGGGCAATGCATTACGCTGAACGGGTACGCAAGGAATATCCGCAATATGATGTGAGGGTCTCTATCTTGGGGCATTTGCAACGTGGAGGTGCGCCCAGTGCTGAGGACCGAATCCTTGCTAGTAGATTAGGAGAGGCTTCTATTCAAGCGATAATGGAGGAGCAGCGCAATGTGATGATTGGCATACATAATAACGAAATCGTTTACGTACCTTTTATTGAGGCGGTCAAGCGTGACAAGCCGATAGATAAAAATCTTATCCGTGTGTTGGATGAATTATCTATATAGTCTCATTATCGGGAGGAAAACTGTTGACCAATACCAATAGCAAATAGGATTCGGAATTTTTCTTGAAAATAATAGGATAAAACGCAAAATAAAGCGAATTTGAGCATTCTCACTGACGGTCAGAGAGTTTGGCTTCGAGTGGCACAGAATGGCATAAGGTCGGGAAAACGGATTTAGGCAGATTGCAGCAATAGATGCACTTCCAAATCATTACCTGACACCTGATGCACATTTAACACTAACGGTCTCTATTTCTGCGTTCTGCGTAGGTTTACATTCTGCCTTTACAACTCCCGTAAACTAATTTTGCACCAAACAAAAAGCAAGGATTATGAGGAGTACATTCAAGACCGTTTTTTATGTAAACGGAAGCAAAGAGAAGAACGGAATTGTCCCCATCATGGGACGGGTTACAATCAACGGGACTATCGCACAGTTCAGTTGCAAACAGAGCATCTCAAAAGAACTTTGGGATGCCAAAGGCAACAGGGCGAAAGGCAAGAGCCGAGAGGCGGTGGCGGTGAACTATGCGCTGGACAACATCAAGGCGCAGATAACGAAGCACTACCAGTGGCTTTCTGACCGTGAGGCGTTTGTTACGGCTGAAATGGTACGCAATGCCTATCAGGGCATCGGCACGGAGTACGAAACATTGTTGCGTGCTTTTGACAAGGAGAATGAGGCGTTCGCCAAACGGGTGGGCAAAGACCGCTCCAAGCGCACTTACCAAAAGTATCTGACCGTCCGCAAATACGTGGCGGAATTTATAAAGAAGCAATACAAGCGGACGGACATGGCGATGAACGAACTGACGGAGGACTTCATCCGTGACTACTGCCTGTACCTGCGAAACGAGGTCGGGCTGGCGCAATCGTCCGTGTGGATATACTCCATACCGTTGAAACACATCGTCACCACGGCGCACTACAATGGCAAGATACCGAGAAACCCGTTTGCGATGTACCACGTTGACCCCGACCACAAGGAACGAGGCTTTCTCACGGAAGATGAAATTCAGGCGTTGAGTACAATCAGTCTGGACAATCCCAACTTCGCATTGGCGAGGGATTTGTTCCTGTTCGGTTGCTGGACTGGCATCTCGTTCACGGACATCAAGAACCTGACCACCGACAACATCGTTGAGATGAATGGCGCATCATGGATTGTGTCGAAACGCCAAAAGACGGGCGTACCGTTCCAAATCAAGCTGATGGACATCCCCATGCAGATAATCAGGCGTTACGAGCCGTTCAGAAGAGACAAGCGACTTTTCAACATCGGCTCGCTTGACATGGTGAACAAACGCATCAAGGCTGTGGCGAAGAAATGCGGGATAGAAAAGCCGGTTTCATTCCATTTGAGCCGCCATTCATTCGCTGTTTTGGCATTGAATTACGGTATGCCGATAGAGAGCGTGAGCAAGATTTTGGGGCATACGAATATAACCACCACGCAAATTTACGCGAAGGTGACCAACGCTAAACTTGAAAACGACATATCCGCCTTTGAGAGCAAGATAAGCGGACGTTTCGTCCTATAACGCACAGTCTATGGAACGGACAACAATCACGATGGACGGGTGCGGCAGGATTGCCGTGCCGTCCGATGCCGCCAACGTGTGGATGAACGAAATGGAGTTGGTAAGGCTGTTCGATGTAATCGCCCCGACACTCCGTGCCGCCATCCGAGCCGTGTACAAAAGCGGAGTGCTGAAGCCTTGCGATGTGGAAAGGCGCATCAGGCTTCCCAACGGTTATTGTGCGGAGGCGTATGCCCTGCCAATGGTCGTGGCAATCGCTTTCCGTATCAACACACCCAATGCCGCAAGGGTACGCAACGCCCTGTTGGAAAGGCTGTGCTTGCGAAAAGACAGACAAGTGCTATTTTTCTTTTCGTCGCCAAATGTTTTGTGAACGGGTTTGTTGAACGGTTGTTTAGGTCGTATATTACAGAACATCAATGCGTTATCTTCACTTCTCAATAATTCAAAACTTTCAGACTTGCCTGCAAGTCTGCCGGAATACGGCATGGTAATTTGCATGAGTGCTATTTATTATTTTGATGAATTGATGAAAGTATATATAAACATAAAGAATAACAGCGGTTTACATCCTCATCAAACTCTCAACAAAAGGATATGGCTGATGAAAAGAGAAAACGGACACAGCCTTACTCATCGCTTTTCTTTTGACAAGCGGTTTGATGAAAGAATGTTGAGCATGTATCACTATGACTTTTAGTATGTTAAGTCGCCCATTCATCAATTCATCGGATTTTCATTCATCATCAAGCCTGCTGTGGAAGCAACGGAGGTGAGTATCGCCATCCGCAGGCTGGCCAGACGGACTTCCGTTCTGCCGACCGACAAGGGAAAACCGACACCGCCGCAGGCTTTTGGGAACAAAAGCCATAGCTCATTATGGCGTTTTCTTCACGCACCGCTGACGCTCATGCTAAAAACTCCCCAATGAGCCAGTGGGGTTGCCCCCTGAACGCCCCCGTTTGCTTCCGAAAGAAGCTGCGAGCAGTCCTTTGAGTTGCCCAAAGTTTATGAGTTGTTTTAAAGTCTGAACTCTGTTTTTATGGTAGCAAGTTTGTGTTTCGGGCATACCGAAGCTGTTTGCTATCATCCCATAGCGGGAATTTATATACATCTTATTTTTTGAGCCTGATTTTTTCGTGATAGAAATAATTTACGATGACCGGCTTTCCTTTTTCCGAGCGTCCGTAGGGCAAATCGTTCACCCGATAGGGAAATCCTTGCGTCTGTGCATATTGGGATATGTCCTGCTCCAATGCCTGCCAGTAATCAAGCCTTTTCTTGTTGTAAATCTCATCGTATAATGGGAAGAGTTCGGGATGCTTCTCACGGATATATGCCATTATCTCTCCTTTGAATTGTCCGCGCAGGTTCAGATTTTCAAGCCATATCAAATCGGCATATCCTTTCACTTCCTTGATAATCGTCTTTACATCGGTTATTCCCGGAAATATGGGCGAAACGAAACACACGGTACGGATGCCTGCCTCATAGACTTGGCGCATTGCTTTCAGGCGGCGTTCTATGCTCACGGCGTTGTCCATATCCGCACGAAACTGTTCGTTAAGCGTATTGATTGACCAAGACACTGTTACTTTGGGAAAACGTTTCAACAGGTCGAGGTCGCGAAGGACGAGGTCGGACTTCGTACATACCATAATCTCGGCGTTGCTTCCGCGCAGTTCTTCGAGCAGCCTGCGGGTACGGCGGAATTGTTCCTCATAGGGGTTGTAACCGTCCGTCACGGAACCTATCACGATGCGCTCACCGTCATATTTGTGCGGATTGGCTATCGGTTTCCAGTTCTTCACGTCCAGAAACGCGCCCCACGGTTCTGTATGCCCGGTGAAGCGTTTCATAAACGATGCGTAGCAATACTTGCAGGCGTGAGGGCATCCCACGTAAGGATTGACCGAATATCCTCCGACTGGCAGTGCGGATTTGGTCATAACGCTCTGTACGTCTATTTCCTTGATTGTTTCAGTATTCATTGTATGCGTTTGATAAATTGTTCCGGCAGTTCCTGAATCATCCTTTCTTCACCCATTATAAGCAGCAAATCCTCTTTCATAAATACGGGGATTCCTTGCGCTTTGGCTTGGTCGGCAATGTGAAGCACCCATTCGAGACGGGAATCCACTTTGCCTTTCCGATGTCCCGTTTCCGTGCCTATGACAACCCAATCGATACCCGCGAAGTCTATCTCTCCGATTTCGTCAAAGATAGGTTCAAAGGTGACGTGGTAATGTTTGGCCTTGATATTTCTTTTCAAATCTTCTAACCTTTTTTTCTCGGAACTGCGCGTGACGGTCACGCCCATCCAGACATTTTCGTCATCCGTAGAAAAACAGACCTTATCCGGACGTTTCGTAAGAAAGATATAAGCGTGTTGCGGATTGCTTTTCATTCTTCCGAAAATCTCCGCGTTCCATTCAGGCTTCCAATCGGAGAAGTCGCTCATTCCGGTCATCAGCCATACGTGAGGTTTTGGAGTGTCGATGATGTGTAGCTTGCGCCCCATATATTCGGGTACAGAAAAATCGTCCGTGATATGGAAGCGGCGACAGTTATTACGGGCATAGCAGTAGCTGCACCCTATTGAGCAGCCTATCACTATGTTCATATTCTTTATCAGCGATTTGATGCAAACACTCATAACGTAATGCTCTCCCCATCTCCCGGCATAATCAGTCGGTTCATATCCACTCCGTGGTGGCGGGCTTCGTTTCGCAGGATTTCGCGTGTTGTCTGGCAATGGTCAATAGCATCCATGTGTACGGCTATCAGTTTGATTTGTGCGGGGAGCGTGTCGAGCATCGCCATCACTTCCTGTTCGTCGGGGATGATGCAGCCGTCTGTCTTGGAAAATTCGGGGAACACCGCACCGCCGCTGTTTACAACGATATAATCAGGGCGGTATTTTTCCACGGTTTCAAGGATGCACGGTTCCCATTTGCAGTCGCCCATTATATAAATGGTCGGAAGTCCCTCCGCCATCAGCACATAGCCCGACACGGGTCCCATCATCTGGCCTATCTGACCGAAACCGTGATGACCCGTGGTGCGGTGGATGGTCAGGTTGCCTATTGTCTTGCTCTTTTCAATTGCTTCTACATTTGTAAAACCATCTTGCACGAGGGTTTCCTTGTCTTGCGGCTGGGTGTAGAAAGGGATGTCTTTCGGCAAATGTTGTTTCACGCTCGGTTCATAATGGTCAATGTGGTTGTGTGTGAGCAGTACCATATCCACGCCCTCGGTGATTTCGCTGATGGGCATTACCAGATGCACCCTCGGACTTTTATACACGCCGAGAGCGGATTGCAGGGTTCCTTTGTCGGCAAATACGGGGTCAACAAGGATGGTGTGTCCTGCATAATTGATTTTCAAGGTGGCGCTGCGCACCAACCGGATAATAGCTTTCTCGTTCATAATGTTACGCTTTTATGATTTGTCGGGTGCAAAGTTCGGAAGATTCCCCTGATGCCTCTATGCCTTAAAAAGAGAAATATATGCCATTTTGATAAAAGAATGATGTATATTTGCAGAAAGCAAAGAACAAGAGCGATGAAAACGATAACCAACCCCGAAAGACTGGTCAGCGTCCCGTTCAGCAAGACACGTTGCGGCGTGGACTTCTACATCAACACAGGCGAGAGCAAGGACATCTGTGGTGTCTTGACCGAGCACCGGACGTTCAAGACGGATTTTTTCAGTTTCTATTTCTTTCGCCGCGCCAATGGCTATGTGCTGTTAAACTTCCGCAAAATAGAGTTACGGGACGATATGGTGCCATTCCTGTCGCCGCACCAGCAACAGGAATGGCACGTGGACGAAGCGGAACTGGACTACACCTTTCTTATCTTTCGCGAAGACTTTATGCGCACGTTCATCGCCGACAAGTTCTTCGTCTATCGCCTGCTGTATTATTATCAGACCGACACGCCACCGTACCTGTTTGCCGCGCCGGAAGAACTGGCGGAATATATGCGCCTCTTGGGGAAGATAAAACAGGAGCTGCTGCATCCTGTGGCAGACACTTACAACCTTATCGTATCTGTGCTTTACTATCTGTTGG